>Ga0209181_10000106_pt1 | contig 142014 bp, 99 predicted proteins | sample MAT05_FD_187208 | JGI IMG/M metagenome (GOLD analysis project Ga0209181, IMG submission 187208) | Freshwater microbial communities from Lake Fryxell liftoff mats and glacier meltwater in Antarctica - MAT-05 (SPAdes) (version 2) | ecosystem: Environmental > Aquatic > Freshwater > Ice > Liftoff...
CGGCCCCTGCGTACCCCCCCGACGAACGCCGCGTACCCCAGCGACGGGCACTGCGTATCCCCCCGACGGACACTTCGTAAACCCCGACGAACACCGCGTAGCCCCCGACGAACGCCGCGCACCCCAGCGACGGGCGCCGCGTAGCCCCGCGATGGGCGCTCAGCACGCCCACGACGGGCTCAAGGCGCTCGGGACGAGCCTGCGAGCGACCAGCGGCCCTTCACCCAGAAGCCGCCGTCGTTGGCCACGAAGGCCTCGCCGTTGCCGTACGGGTCGCCGTCCAGCACGTCGAAGCGCAGCGCGTGCTCGACCCGCTCGAGGAGACCGCGGCCGCGCCCGAGCTCGATGCCGAGGGTGTAGTGCCCGGGCGTGAGCGGCAGCTCGTCGAGGTCGGCGCGCACGGTCAGCTCGGCGGTGGTGCTGGCGCCGAGGTCGAGGCCGGTCATCGCCGAGCGGAAGCGGAACAGAGGCTGGCCCTGCGTATTCGCGATGACGATGCGCGCCTCGAGGTCGGTCGCGCCGTGCACATTGTCGATGCCGATCTCGGCGGAGAATGGCTTGCCCGGCGCGAAGCGTGAGGTGGGCCCGGCCTCGCCGAGCATGCGCAAGCGGCGCAGGTGGCGCGTCTCGCCCACGCGAAACTCGCGCAGCGACGCGCCACCGCTGTCGACCGAGACGCGCAGGTACTTGTCGAGCACCTCGGAGGTCGGCCCATCGGCGATGAGCTTGCCCTGGTCCATCAACAGGCTGCGCGCGCACAGGTCGCGGATTTGACCCAAGTCATGGCTCACGAACAAGGTGGTCATACCGGAGGTCGCCGAACTGCGGATGCGGTCGCTGGCGCGCGCGCGAAAGCGTGCATCGCCGACGGCGAGCGCCTCGTCGACGACCATCACGTCGTGCTCCAGCACCATGCCAATGGCGAGGCCGAGGCGGCTGCGCATGCCTGCCGAGTAGCGCTTGAGGGGCGTGTCGAGGAACTGGTCGACCTCGGCGAAGTCGACGATCTCGTCCAGGTGCTTGTTGACGATCTCCTTGCGGATGCCGTGGATGGCGGCCTTCATGTAGATGTTCTCGCGCCCGGTGAGCTCGGGATGAAAGCCGATGCCGACCTCGAGGAGGCTGTTGAGACGCCCGCGGACCACAGCCCGGCCGCTGGTCGGCTCGGTGATGCCGCTCAAGACGCGCAACAACGTCGTCTTGCCTGCGCCATTGTGCCCGACGAGGCCGATGACCTCGCCGCGGCCCACATCGAACGAGACGTCGGACAACGACCACAGCTCGGTCAGCTCGGGCTTGGGCCCGCCCTTGCGCCATGGCATCAGGATGCGCTTGGCGATCGACGCCGCGCCGCGCGCCACGCCGGCGGTGATCCACTCGCTGCGACCGCGGCTCTTCTGCAGGAAGTAGCGCTTCGAGAGGCCGCGCGCGCTGATGATCACGTCGCTCTCAGATGTGGTCTGCAAGGGTGCCCTCCGCCCGCCGGAAGAACCACAGACCACTCCACACGAGCAGCAGCACCATCGTGAACGAGACGATCGTCGCCTCGACATGGATGCTCGCGGACCCGCGGAACAGCGACCAGCGCGACCCATCGATGACGTTCACGAGTGGGTTGAGCGAGTAGAGGAAGCGCCACTTCATCGGCACGATGCTGGTCGAGAAGCCGACCGGTGAGATGTACATGCCGAGCTGCAGGAAGTACGGCACGAGGTACTGGAAGTCGCGGTAACGCACGTTCAAGACCGCAATCCAGAGGCCCAGCGCCAGCGCCGACAAGCCCGCGAAGAGCATGAAGAACGGGAAGCAGAAGAAGCGCCAGTCCGGCAGATAACCGTAGGCCAAGAGCCCGATGAGCAGGATCACGAACGACACGACGGCGTTGTGGGCCGCCACCGCGAGCGACTTGAGCGGCAATACCAGACGCGGGAACTGCACGCCGGTGATGAGCTCACGCTCCGCCACCAGCGAGTTCGAGCACGACATCAGCGAGTTGGCGAAGAAGTGCCAGGGCAGGAGCCCCGCGAACACCACCAGCGGATAGGGCGCCGTGCCGACCGTTGGAAGGCGCGCCAGGCGGTCGAACACCAGCGTGAAGATGATGATGCTCATCAGCGGCTGGATCACCGCCCAGCCCAGACCGAGGTAGGTCTGCTTGTAGCGCACGAGGATGTCCGACCACGCCATATGCGCAATGAGGTGGCGGTTCTGCATCAGCCGACGCCAGTAGTTGCGTCGCGCGGCTCCAGGTTCGATCACCCTTTCCAAGTCGCGCACCTCTTGCGTGGATGGTATGCGGCGTTCGCTGGCAGCCTCGGAAGTCTCCGGACTGCCCTGAGCCGCCCTCGAAGGGCAAGCTGCGCCGCATCTGGCGCGCGCCACGAATGCCGTGGTGCACCATTCGTGAGGCATTCGCCCACGAATTTCGGAGGCGGACTCTATTTGATGACTTCCGAAAAGACCATCGCCACTCCGCCATCTCCAGCGCGCCACCAGCTCCGGCTAACGGCGCTCGCGACGCCGGTCGTGCCGAAGCTGGACGGCGTCGGCGTCGAGCAGCGCGCGGCCCGGACGTTGGCGGCCCTGGCCGAGCTCGGGCGGGTCGACGTGACGTTGTGCCGGCCCCTGTGGGCGGACCTCGCGCGCCGTTCGACGGGTGGCGCGAGCTGGGGCCTGCGCCTCGACCCGCTGCCGGGTGAGCTCGTTCTGCGGCGCGCCGCGCTGCGCTGGCCACGCTCGCAGTGGGTCGCGGGGATCGCGGAGACGGCGCACCGGCTCCTGCCGCGCGCGGATCGCCTGACGGTCACGCTGAGCCGCGGGATGGGGCTCTTGCAAGGGCTCCGCGCGGGCACGGCGCCGGAGCGCACGCACTTCCACGCGTTCCGCCTGGCGGCCGCGGCGGCCCTACCGACGCCGAGACCGCGGCGCTGCGAGATCGACCTCGATGACCTCGAATCCGAGGTCGCGCGCGCCATCGCCGAGCTCGCGAGGCGGCTTGGCGACACGGCCGTGGCGTCCTTCTACCAGGCGCTCGCGGAGCGGCTCGTCGCCCTCGAGCAGCGCCTGTTGCCGCGCTTCGATCGGGCCTATGTCGGGTCGGGCGCGGACGCCGCGTGGCTCGCGAGCCGCATGCCGAACCTCGAGCTGCGGATCCTGCCCAACGTGGTCGACCTGCCAGCGCTGACCCCAGCCGGGCGCGAGCCGGGTCCGACCCGCTTCCTGTTCGTCGGCGCGCTCGCGTACTACCCGAACATCGATGCGCTGCGCGTGCTGGTCGACGACGTGTTGCCGCGACTGCGTTCGTTGCGGCGCGAGCAGTTCACGCTGCACGTCGTCGGTCGGGGCTGCCCGCCGTGGCTCGAGGCGCGCCTGCGCGCGGATCCAAACGTCGTCTTCCACGGCGCTGTGGCGACGATGGCGCCACACTTCGCCGCCGCGGACGCGTTGGTCGTGCCGCTGCGCGCAGGCGGTGGCACGCGCATCAAGCTGCTCGAGGCGTTCGCGCAGCGGGTGCCGGTGATAGCGACGACCATCGGCGCCTTCGGGCTCGACGTGGCGGACGGGCGCGAGCTCGTCCTGGCCGATGGTGCCGACGCGTTGGCCGAGGCCTGCGCGCGCTTCATCGACGATCCCGGGCACGCCCGACCGCTGACCGACGCCGCGTTCGAGCTGGTCCGGCTTCACCATCAAGCCCGTGTCTTTTCGGAGTGCTTGCAACGATGACCGCAAAGAAATCGAAGAAGGCGCGCGGCCCCGGCGCGACGGCCGAGGCCTCCACCAAGCCTGCGGCGACCGCCGTATCGCCGCCGGCTGCCAATAAGCGCAAGGCCCCTGCCCCGCCGGCCGGTCCTCCACCCGAGCCGATCATCGGGCGCAGCCTCGGCTCGATGGACAAGCCCGGGCCCCACTCGGCGCGCACGCGCTGGCTCATCCTGGCGGCCATCCTCGGCGCCTGGGCGTTCGGGTTCGGCGCGCGCGCGCTGTGGCTCTCGGATGCAAACGAGGTCCCCGACAGCAGCTTCGAGGGCAAGCGCCTGCTCACGACCGCGGACGCGTACTTCTACGCCTCCGGCGTAAAGCACGAGGTCGACGGTTCGCTCAGCGGCAACCCGCGCGTGCCGACCAACGAGGACAACATCCTGGTCGCCATCGGCAGCACGATAGCCAACGTGTTCGGCGTGCCGGTCGAGACGGTCTGCCAGTGGATGCCCGCGTTCATGGCGCCGCTGGTGGCAATCCCGTTGGTGCTGCTCGGGGTCTTGTTCGGACAGCTCTTGTGGGGGTTCCTCGCGTCACTTGTCGCGGTGCTCGGCTTCTCGTTCTGGAACCGCACGGTGCCCGGCTACTTCGACACCGACATGGTCACCATCCTCTACATCCTCGGCTCGATGACGCTCGTGATGGCGGGCTTCTGGCGACGACGAACGCTGTACGGGACGATCGCGGCGATGATGCTCGTAGCGGCGCCCTACATCCATCCAGGATCGGAGCGCGTGTTGGCCGCGATGAGCCTCGGCGCCTTCGGCTACGCCCTGGTCTTCGAGCGTCGCCAGCCACACGCTTATCGCATCGCGTTGGCGCTGCTCATCGCGTTCTTGCCGATCCCGATCTGGGCGCGCCTCACGCTGATCGGTGGGCTCGAGCTCGCGTTATCACGGGTGAAGATCCCGCTCTGGGCGCTGATCAGCCTCGTGGTCGCGGTGCTGCTGATCGTCTGCTGGAAGGGCCGCTCGATGGAGCTCGTGCTCAAGGTGGTCGGCATCCGCTTGGATGGCGGCGGCCATTCGAACGGCCTCAAGGTCAGCTTTCCCGGCATCCAGGACACCGTGGCGGAGCTGGCCCACCCCACAGTCGACAAGCTCGGCGAGCGGCTCTCGGGCTCGGCATTGCTCGTGGTGACGGGGGCGATCGGCTTCTTCGCGGCCTGCTGGCGCTTTCGCCCGCTGTTGCTGCTGTTGCCGCTCCTCGCGCTCGGCACGGTGCTCGCGGTCGGCGGCATGCGCTACACCATCTTTGCGGTGCCGGTCATCGCGCTGGGCAACATCTGGCTGATGTTGATCAGCGGGCGCATTGTCGCGCGCTTCGTGCCGCCGAAGGCTGTCGGATCGCCTCCGGCTTCCGTCGGCCGGCCGAGGCTCATCGAGCTTGCGGTCGCGACGCTGCTGGCGCCGATTGCAATAGGACCCGCCATCGCGCACGCCGGTAGGTACCCCGCGCGCACGGCGCTCGGTGGGCAGGAGGCAAGCCAGCTCACGGCGCTGTCGAAGCGCGTCAAGCCCGGCGACTTCATCATGACCTGGTGGGACTACGCCTACGGCGCCTGGTATCACTCGGGCCTCAACACGCTCGTCGATGGCACAAAGCAGAATGACGACCTGTGGATCGCCGCCGAGGTGCTGTTCACGAAGTCGCAGCGCGAAGCGGCATCACTCACGCGCCTCGCGGTCGAAGAACAGACCAGGCGCAATCCGCTGGATGCGGTGATCGGCCATCTACTCGCGACGTTCACAAAGACGACCGGTCGGCCGATCGGCGACTTCGTCCCGGCCCTGCGCAATGGCGAGGTGCAGCTGCCGACACCGACCCGCCAGATCTTCTTCTACCTGCCGTGGCGCATCGTGCAGATCGCTCCGAACGTGGCCAGGATCAGGCCTTCGAAGGACCTCGTGCCGGCGGATGAGCTGGCCCCGACCGCCTTCCTCGTCGTCAACCAGTACCGCCGCGACGGCAGCGCCATCGCGCCGAGCGGCTGGACCTACGACCCGACCTCGAAGAGCCTCGTGAGCCAGCGCGGTGAGCGGATCAAGGTCCACACCATCACCGACGTGGCGGCCGATGGCAGTGGTCGTGTGCGCTCACGCGACACGGTGGTCGATCCCGATGGCAAGGTCTGCATCGTCAACATCAAGCACGCCGGGATGACCCTCTTCATGAGCCGCGCGGTGTACGACTCGGTGCTGTCACAGCTGCTCTTCCTCGCGCGCCCCGACCTGTCCCTGTTCGAGGTCGTCTCGTACACGTCCAGTGGCGTCGTCTACCGCGTCCTCCCATAGGCAGGCCATGAACCCCACGCCCACAACTGAAGAGACCGCAGCCCTTGTCGCAGCTGCCCTGGCAGAGCTCGAGCATGCGCTCGCGGCGTTGCCCGCGCCGCTCAATCCGGGCGCACAGGTGATGCGCGCGGGCTCGCTGCTGCGGGTGTCGGGCGACCGGGCGCTGGCCGACGCCGACCTCTGGAGCGGTCTTGGGCCGCACCTGCGCTGCCGCGCGTATGCTCACGCGGCGTCGGTGCGACGGCTGAACGCGAGTGGCCAGAGCCTGCGTGGGGCCCCGCCGAGCCCGGCGCTGGCGGCGCACATCGCGGACACCCTGAACCAGATCTATCCCTCGTCGGTCGTCGAGACGCTCGCCGATGGAACGCAGGTCCATCCGATCTCGACACAGCCGGAGCTCGCGCTTGCGCTGTGGGCGGGCATGCCGGTGACGCTCGGCGGGCCGGGCTTCCTCGGGCCTTCGCAGGCGGCGCTCGATCTGGCGTTCCAGTGGGGCGTGCCGGCCGATCTGGCGACCGCTGAGCGCACCGTCGTCGAGGTCTTCGGCATTTCCGACATCAGCAGCGACACGCTGCGCTGCACGCTCGTGAAGGCGCACGCCGATAGCCCCGCGGAAGCGCTCGCGGTCGCTGGTCGCATCGGAATCCCCTCGCTGCGGCTGCATGCGCTCTTCGAGCTGGCGGTCGCGGTGCATGCTGCGACGTCGAGCACGGCCGAGCGGGCCGTATCGCCTGCGGCTGCCGTTGCCGAGCGGGCCGTATCGCCTGCGGCTGCCGTTGCCGAGCGGGCCGTATCGCCTGCGGCTGCCGTTGCCGAGCGGGCCGTATCGCCTGCGGCTGCCGTTGCCGAGCGGGCCGTATCGCCTGCGGCTGGCGTTGCCGAGCTGGCAGTCGATCTGCTCGCAAGCGGAGAAGCGAGCTACCTCGCGTGCAAACAACAAGAGCTGTGGCCCGGCCTCGCCGACCTGCAGATCGCCGCCATCCGCGCGGTCGCGGGCGCACCCGCGGCAGCGGCGCAGACGGCGCTGCAGGCGGCGCTGAAGCTGCTCGCCGGCATGCTCGCACCGGACGTGCGGGCGCGCATCTATCGGCTGGCACTCGTCGTCACGCCGCTCCTCGGCGTCGCCGCGTGGCGCACGCTCGCCGAGCAGCTGCTGTCCGACCGCCAGGTCCCGCGTGACCCGTTCGAGCGCGCCAACCTCCACTACGAGATCGCCGCGACAACCGCGCACTTCGTCGACCCGCGGCTACGCTCCGAGGCGCTCGGCGACGCCATCGACCTGACGAGCCGCGTGACCGACCCCGCCCTGCGCGGCCTCGTGTGTGCCGAGCTCGCGCGCCGCACGGTGGGCCTCACCGATCGCAACCCCGGCAACTGGATCGCCGAGGCGCGCAAGTCCCTCGTCGCCCGGCAGGCCGACGCACCGTTCCTCGCGCAGACCCTGCGGCTCCTGGCGCAGACCGACGCGAGCGCCACCCTCACGATCGTGAAGGGCCTGGCCCGCCCCGCCGACCGCGCGCTGGGCGCGATGATCGTCGCGGAGACAGCCAGCGGCATCACCGACGAACTCTGATTGCGCTAGTCGTCCGCGACGCTCGGCCGCTACGAAAGCCATCAGCGCAACGAAGCGTCTGGACCACGCGCACGAACCCGTTGATTCGCGAAGAGAAACGCGCGCGACCAAGGAGCCGCCCCGAAGGCCAGCCTCATAGGCTGCCGAGGGGCGAGCGACGAAGGGCCCGCGCGTTTCTCGAGCGAATCAGCGCCCGCGCAGGCGGACCGTGATGCCGCTAGCGGACCCGGTGACGCCCGCGTTGCCGCGCGCCTCGACCGGAGTTCCGCCAGGGCCGGTGCTGCCGCTGGTCGCGCTGGCACCGAGGCTGGCGTCGATCTGCGCCTGCTGCGCCATGATCTGCATGCCGCCCGCGTCGACCTGGACGTTGCTGAGCCCGACGTGCATGCCCAGGCGCATCTCGGTGGCGAGCGTACCGTGAGCCGCCAGCGACGCCTGAGCCTGCGCCTGGAGCCAGGCGTGATCGTCCTTGAAGGCGGTGAAGCCACCAGCGCCGGTGAGGTCGATGTTGAGAGCGATCATGCGCACCCAGTCGACGAGCTGCTGGATGTGGCGATCGCGATCCTGCTCGCGCCGCGCGGCGGCATCAGCGTCCGCGTCGGGATTGAACGGATTGTGCTCGGTGACCCAGGTGCCGACCTCGCGCCGCGCGGTGCGCAGGATGCCCGGCCCGGTCGGCGACGCCACATCGAGCGCCGTCGCGTAGCGGCCCATGCTGTCGACCAGCTGGCTCGACAAGGTCTGTGCGTTGAGGTCGACGCCGACCCGCTCCCTCGACGAGTTGGCGCGAGTGGCGAGGTGCGCCTCGACCTGGCCACGCAGCTCCAGGAACTTCGGGTTGAAGTAATCGACCAGGTGGCCGGCGGTCTCGGCGATCATGCGCGCGACCAACCACTTCGGCGCCCAACCCCAGTAGTTCTCGCCCGGCAGCTGCACCGACTCGAGCGACGGCCCGACGCGCACGCGACCATCGGCGACGACCAGCGCGCCGGCGACGCGGTCGCTGCCGATGGGGATGTCGACGCCAACCTGGCCGCCGAGGTGCGACAGGAACGGCAGGTCATAACGGTCGCGCACGCCATCGGCATCGGGGATCCTGCCGGCGCCGACGTTGCCACCATCGGTGCCTGAGCCCTGCGCGCTGACGGCGAAGCCCGCCGACTGCACGTTGAGATCGCCGCCGCTGCCGGGCCCACCGTCATACGAGATGCCATGCAGCCGCAGCCACTCGAGCTCGGCGCTGCCCTGGCCGCCAGCCCCGCCCCCGGCCGCACCCACCGCGTGCGCTTCGACGTCGGCGAGGCGGAACGCGTACTGCTCGTTGCCGAGGATATCGAGCGAGAGCCCGCTGCCGGTGAAGCCGCCCGCGTGCCCTTCCATGGTCGTGCCGACCTGTGCCTGGATGGCCGAGGCGTTGATCTGCGCGACAGCGATGTGCCCCGTCGTGACCGGACCCGTCGACGGGATGGTCATGCCGGTCAGGCTGAAGCCGTCGATGTGGGCATGGTCGAGGCTCATCTCGATCTGGCCCGCGACCACGTGCAGCTGGTCGGCCGACAAGCGATTGAACGAGAAGTTCTCGATCTTGATGGCGCCGATGCCGTTGGCCGTAGTCTGCGCCGCGATGCGCACGTTGACGCCCGTCAGAGCAGCGCCTCGGCCCATCTCTAACATCTTGTCGCCGGCCGCGATGCGCGTGTTGCCGAGGCTGATCGACCCGAGCGTGACGGTCGTCGCGAAGCCGGTGCTGGTGATGTCGACGTTCGCGCCGAGGTTGCGCATGTCGAGGTTGAACTGGCCGCTGGCACCGTTGCCCTGCGCGTTGCCGGACACGCGCGCGTTGGCCTGGCCGAGCTCGACGTGGGTGTCGCCGTTGGCGCCGACCGTGCCCGATGCGTTGTGCGCATCGAGGTGGGCGTCGATGTTGCCGCTGGTGCCGTTGGCCGAGCCCTCGGCGTGCACGTCGACGTTGGCCGAGCCGACGCTGGCGCTGGTGCTGCCGTCGGCGCCGACCGTGCCGCGCAGGTTGGTCAGGTTCGCCGACCCGTTGCCGTGGGCATTGACGCCGCCGCCTTCGACCGAGCCGGTGGCGTTGGCGTCCATGCTCGCGACCGCGAACGTGGTGCGGCCGTTGTTGGCGCGCGCGACGTCGACACCCGAGATGTGCGCCGAGACGTTGGCCTGGATGACGCGCTGGCCGCCGCCGCCCGTGAGCGCCTGCGAGGTCGCGAGCGACAGGTTCTCGACACCGGCCCGACCGAGGTGGAAGTCACCGGCGTTGGTCGTGAGATCGAGGTCGCGGATGCGGATGTCTTCGAGGTAGCCGGTCTGCAGATCGGCGCGCGTGCTGCCGCCCTGGAAGTGGATACCGGTGCCCGCGATGCGCGGCACCCGCAGCTCGCTGATGACGATGTGCGGGGGCGGTGCATCGGTGCCGCCGGCCATCGCCGCCGGGTCGAGCTGAGCCGTGCCGCGCACGGTCGCGCCGGTCATACGCACGCCGCCTGTTATCGACAGGGCGTTGCCGCCGCCGTGATAGTTGAGGCTCGCCATGTTGAAATCGCCGACCGCGGCGTCGAACGTGACCGCACCGCTCTGTCGGTCGATGGTCGCGTCGCCGCGGATGCCGCCCAGACGCGTTATCTGCCCGCCCATGCCACGGAGCTTCGCGAGCGGCGAGGCGGGGTCTATCGAGTCATCGGCGGTGAAGCCCATGTCCTCGAACGTGAGGTCACCGAGGTGCAGGTTGACGCCGCCCGCCTCGAGCGCAGTGGCGCGCAGGTCGCTCACGGACATGCTGCCGTGGGCCTGGAAGTGGGGGCCGATCTGCGCGGTCATCTGCGTCTGGATCGACTCGACCGAGACGGCGCCGGTGAGGTTCACCGGGTTGAAGTTCTCGAGCGGCACGTTCGCCACATGCAGCCCGACGATGGCCGCCTGGGGCACGCGGATGTCGGCCTGCTCGCCGGCGACGGGTGCGATCACATGCAGGTTCGAGGCGTTGAGGCGGCCGACGTCGAAGTTGTTGAGCATGACCGGGACGACCGTGTAGGCGCCCTGCGGGTCTCGCTCGACCCGCACGCGTGCGCCGACCCGGAAGTCGGACAGCGCTGTGCTCGGCGCCTCGAGCGTCATGCCCGAGCCGTTGAAGTGGAGGTTGTTCATCGCGAGGTTGCCGAGGCGCAGATCGAGGCCGATCTCCTGGCCTGCGAGGTCCGCGCCCGCCGTCAGCAGGTTCGCGCCGCCGGTCACGCCGACGTCGAGCCCACGCAGGTGCATGTCGCCCCCGCCCTGCTCACCCTGCTGCGCGCCATTCACGTCGAGCGCGCCGACGTGCAGGTTCGCGTTGGTGCCCTGGGCGTTGGTCGAGACGCTCGCGTGGATGTCGCTGCCCGACACGTCGCCGATCTGCCTGTCGCCCTGGGTCACCCCGTGCGCCGACATGGTGCCAACCGAGACCTCGGCGTGCGCGTCCGACTGCGAGCCCGAGCCGGTGCGCTGCTCGCCGCCGACCTCCACGCTGATGTTGCCGAGGTGCGCGTCGTCCGCGTGCACGCCGGCCGCGTTGACGTTGCGCACGTTGAGCTCGTCGATGGTCACCGAGGCGCGCGAGATCGTCAGCTCGGAGCGCACCTGCGCGAGCCGATCGCGATCGGCCGGCTCGAGGGTGCGGGCTGCCTCGCGCTGCGCGAGCGAGCGCTCTTCCTCTTCGAGCCGCCCGACGAGCACCAGGTTGGTCTCGAGCGTCGTCTTCTCGGTCTGCTCGGCCGCGGTCAGCGGCCGCGTCTCGACCGCGGTCGCGAGCTCTGCCAGGCGCGCGCGAATGGTCGGGCCCTTGCGCGAATTCTGGACTGTAATCGCCGCGTTGCGGACCTCGGCGCGCTCGACGTAGCTGCCGTCGGAGCCGCCGATTCGCTCGGCCACGATGCTGTCCAGGCGCACGACCGCCTGCATCTCGGAGAAGGCTCCGGTCAGCTGCGAGGCGATCTGATCGGGCTGCGGATTGGCGCCGCGGATCATGCCCATCAGCTTGTTGATGGTGCGCTGCACCTCGCCCATGACCAGCGTCGCGCCCTCGGCCGCGCTCGTCGGAGCGGTGCCGGTCGGCGTGCGCGCCTCGATGTTCAGGCCGGTCAGGGTGAACGCCCCGACGGTCGTCATCGCGTCGCGCGACATGAGCGCGATGTCGCGCGCCATGATGAGCGGGATCTTGATCTTGACGAAGCTCGCCGGGTCACGCTCGGTCGGCCACTTGAAGTCGACGTCGATGCCCGACACCGAGATGGGGCCGGTCTGGGTCGTGGTGCCGTTGGCGATGCCCGAGTAGCTCGCGATGTTGAGCTGCTGGCCGCGCAGCGTGACGTGGCCCTTCAGCCACTCGCCGCCGACCGAGATGCGGTTGTCGCCCTCGTTCTGGCGGTCGGCCATCACGGCGCCCGCCATCTCGCCGCCCGCCGCGGTCTGCGTGCGGTTCAGGTCGACGTCGACGTCGTCGCCGGTGACCGCGTGATCGATGAGGCCCGCGCCGACCGAGCCGATGGTCGCAGCGATGGCGCCCGCCTGCTGGAAGAAGCCAGGCGCGTTGGCATCGCCGGCGCGGTTCTGGATCCACGCGTCGTAGACGACCTGCTCGCGATGGTCGGCGAGGAAGCCGTAGGTCTGTCCGATCCACGCGTTCGAGGCGACCGCGAGCACGCCCTTGGACTTGAGCGTGTCGTAGACGAACTGGTCCTGGCCCATGCGACACAGCATCTCGAGCGTCGTCTTGAGCCGGCCCGCATCCCAGGTCGCGCAGTTCGTCTCGAACTCGGCCTTGCGAAGGCCGACCTGGCCCTCGTTGCTGTAGAGCGACATGTCACGATCGTTGGCCTGCGCCTGGTCGATGTTGCCTTCCATGCGCTGCCACCACTGGCCGTCTTGCGCATCCTGGAAGGCGCGCTGGACGTCGGCGGGCATGGTCTTGACGATCGTGAAGGCGAGGCGGGCCTCGTCGCCGCTGACGGCCCAGTCGAAGACGCCGTACGAGAGCAGCTGCGTGACGAAGCGCACGTTGTGCTCGGGCGTACGGGCCGAGAGGATCTCGAGGAACTTGAGCTTGCTCGGTCCGTAGCGATCGGCGGTCGGGAGGTTGTCGAGGAAGCGGTCCATGAACGGGCCGCGGTCCAGCTGATTGACGGCGTTGCGCACGTCGGAGGCCGACAGGCCCGTGAAGATGCGGAAGACGCGGCGCGCCTCGGCGTCGGTGATCGCCCAGTCGAAGACCCCGTAGTTGAGGAGCCCCTGGATCGTCGTGATGTTGTCGCGAAAGCCCTGGTCGCCCTGCATGCGCGCGTTCGACGCGGCGGTCGTCGCGGCCTCTTCTGTCGCGCGCGCTTCCTGCGCGGCATGGTTGCGTTGGGCGGTCTCGGCGGCCGCGGTGAAGCGGGTCTGCAGGTCGTCTTTCGGCGGGTTCGGCGTCATGCCGATCCACTGGTTCAGCGTATTGCTGGTCGACTGGGACGCGCTGTGGACCTTGTCCGCTTCGCGTCGGATGTCGGCCTCGGTCAGCATCGCCATGCCACGCGCGAGCAGCGGCGCATCGCGCGACGGGTCGACGCAGGGCTGCTCCGCGACCATCTGGCGCATGACCTCGGGGCGGTTCGCGGCCACCGCGAGGCTCAGGTAGATGGGGCGCCAGGCGCCGCTCTTGACCGAGCCCGGCAGGTTGTCGAACAGCGTCTGGCCGGCCGATGTGGACATCAGCTCTTGCATGACGACGAGGCGATTTACGGTCGGCATGGCGCCGAGGATCTGCATTGCCTGGATGGCCTCACCGTCGGTGACGGCCCAGTCGAAGACGCCGGTCGCCATCAGCTCGCGGATGCGCGCGATATTGCCGTTGGCCCAGCGCAGCGTGTTCTGGCGGAACGTCGGGTCGCGCGTGGGATCGCGATAGAGCGGCTGCGGCATGTGCGGCGGGATGACGAGTTCGTGGCCGCCTCCACCCGTCGTCTCGCCGCTCGTGGCGCCGCTGGTGGTGGCGCCGCTCGTCTCTGCCGTGGTGCTCGCCGCGGTCGTGGGCTCGGTCGTCGTCGCGGTCGTCGGCTCGGCCGTCGTCGTCGCGGGCGTTGCCTCGTTCTCGCGCCTCTGAACGGGTGCAAGCGCCGCTGCACCCTCGTCGTAGCTCATCGAGCGAAGGCTGCGCCGCTGGACGGAACGACCGCCGCCACCTGAACCACTCGAGCTGGTCGAGCCGGTCGCGGACGTGGTCGTCGTCGGCGTCGCCGTAGGTGTCGCTTGGACTTCAGTCGAACTCGACATGATGCACCTCGGACGCGCTCCCAGGTGAGGTAGGAGAGCGCCGAAACAAGAACGGCCGAGCGCCTTGTCCCGGGCTAGCCGGGGGACGATCGACCAACCCCACTCATGGGCGTACCACGCAAGCGAAACCCAAGTCGAACGGTCGCTTGATCCTTTGGAACCCATGGCAAATTTGCCGCGGCGCGTCATTGCGTCATTGCGCCATGACGAACGGCAAGTCGCGTCAGCGACGCTCGAGCTGATCGACGATCGCGGCCGCGGCGCCCGGCGTCGCGAGCCTGCGAAAGCGTGCGCTCAGGGCCTCCCGCGCGTCGGCGTCGAGCAGGAGGCGCGCTATCTCGGCGCACGCGGCGCTGTCGTCGCGCTCCCAGTCGCGCTGGTCGATGAGGCTGATGCCGCCGTGGCGCGCGAAGTGGTACGCGTTCTCGCGCTGGTGGTCGTCGGCGGAGGTCGTCAGCGGTACGACGATGCTCGGCACACCAGCCAGTGACAGCTCCCCGAGCGTGCCCGCACCGGCCAGCGCCACCGCGAGATCCGCCTCGCGATAGGCCGCGCCCATGTCGTCGAGGAACGGCTTCACCTCGGCGCTCAGCGAGCAGCGCGTGGCGCGGCCGGCGCCATGCCCCTCGGCCGCAATCCGCTCGTAGAAGCCAGCTATCCGCTTGGCAGAGCGGACACCGGCCTGATGTAGGACGCGCACATGCAAGCCCTCGACTTGCGCGCAGGCCTGCTCGATCGCGCGCCACAAGCTCAGTGGACCGCGCGAGTTGAGGAACAACGAGCCGTCGCTGCCGCCCAACACCAGCACGTTGATCGGATCGTCGGCGGTGCCTCGAACGCGTCGCGGCGTGTGGTGCGTGAGCGTCGCGAGCAGCTCGGCACGCACGGGATTGCCGGTCAGCACCACACCAGGGCGCGCGACGAAGCGACCGCGCACCTGGGGCAAGCCGACCAGGATGTGCTCGACGAAGCCGCCGGAGAGTCGATTGGCGAGCCCCGGCACCGCGTTCTGCTCGTGCAGGAGCGTGCGCAGACCCAGCAAGCGGGCCGCAATCAACGCGGGCCCCGAGGCCGCGCCACCGACGCCCAGCACCACCTCGGGTTGCAGCTCGCGCAAGATCTTGCCGGCCGCGATCACGGCCGCCGGGATCCGCGTCAACGCCCGGGCCGCGCCCTCGACCCCGTTCAAGCGCAAGGGACGCACGTCGATCGTCCGCGACGCGTGACCGGAACGCGGCACCAGCGTCGACTCATGACCGACCGCACTTCCGAGGAAGGTAGTGCGCGCGCTCGGATTGCGGCGGCGCACTTCGTCGAGCACCGCGATGCCGGTGAAGACGTGGCCGCCGGTTCCGCCACCCGTCACGACGACGTTGGACAACATGCGATGGGAATCCGATTGACGGGAAGCTCGGTCGCGGGGACGCAGCGCGAGCGCCCCGTTCAACCATTAACCCGGGCGCGACGCGAGCCCTCAGCGAGGACGCCGCTGGCGTCGCCGGTCGCGAAGTACTCCGCCACGATACGCCTGAAGTGGTCGACGAAGACGGCTTCCGAGAAACGCTCGCGCTGGGCGAGGACCTGTTCGCGCAACGCGAGCGCATGCGTCTCGTCGGCCAACGCGGAACAGATCTTCGCGACCGCGTCGTCATTGGACGAATAGATGAGCCGCTCGTCGTTGCCGACGATCTCGACCTGGCCGCCGCCGTTGCGCACCCACGTCACAACGCCGGCCCGCACCATCTCGGCGACGCCCATACCGAAGTGCTCTTCCGCCATCGCGTGCAAGCCGAAGCGATGACTCGCGACGATGCGCGCAAGCTCGGGGCGCGGGATGTTCTCGTGCAACGTGACCCACTCGCGCTCTTGCTCGATGCGGGCCAGCACGTGGCGCGTGTAGCCCTCGGGACCGCGCGTGCCGATGACATTCAGGCGAACCGCCGGGTGGCGTTGGCGGACGGCCTTCAAGATGTCGAGGATGCGGTCGAGTTCCTTCTCGGGTGCTATCCGGCCGATGCAGATGAAGTCGGCGGCGCGCGCCTCCCAGGGCACTGCGGGGAAGTCGCCGGCCACGGGCGGATAGAGCGTGACCGTCTTCTGGCCGGGGTACCACTGCGACATCTCGCGGCCGGTCCACTCGGAATTGACGAGCGACAGGTTGCGCATGACCCCTTCGCGCGTGACTCTGGCGAGGCGATCGCAGGCCGCGTAGTAGAGGTCCATCGCGCGCTCAAAGTGATAGGGGCGATGATCGATCTGGGGCCGCGGCCGCATGTACGTCGGATAGTGCACGTACTGGATGCCAGGGCGATGGAGGTCCGCCTCGTTGTTGGCGGTGACGATCAGGTCCCAGTCGCCGTGCAGGCGATGCAGCTCGCGAAACAGGAGGCTACTCTTCAAGAGCGTGAGCGGGGTCTTGAGCCGCTGCAGCAATGGGAACAGACGCGGCAGTGCACGCACCGCGCGGATGCGCGAGTCATCGATGTTGGTGCCGTAGAAGCGGTTGATCTCACCGGCATCGAACGTGTCGAGCGTGAACACCGACACGTCGTGGTCATCCTGCAGCGCGTGGATCATCCACGCCGCGACGCCATTGCCGCCGCCTGGCGGCTGCACCGACGGCTGCACGATCAGCACGCTCTTGCGCTTGCTCACAGCGGGCTTACGAAGCGGGCGCGAACGGGTCCGACCTGGGCGTTGGCGGCGGGCCACGGCGTGCCGTGTGCACCACCGAGCGCAGGGCCGCCAAAAGCGAGCCAGAACTCGGTCGCATCGGGCGCGGCGCTGGGCACGGTGGCTGCGCCGAGCTGCAGGAGGCCATCGCCCGCGGTCAACGCCTGGGTAGCGCAGCGTGCCGTCTCGCCGACGCCGATAGCGACCCGGGTCGGTCCGGTCGCGGTGATGATCGCGTCGAGCGCGCCAGCCGCGGCGCACTCACCGCTGCCGAGCGCGTCGAAGACCGGACCCACGAGGGTCGTCGCGATCCCCGGCACGCCCAGCACCACGTGCCGCTTGCGCGCGCCATCGGCCCCGCCGAGCACCGCGAGGAAGGCGTCCTCGAGCCCGACCGGAGCGGTCGCCACGCCGATCGCCTCGAGGCTCCGGAAGCGGCCCGCGATCCGCAGGTCGCCATCGGCATCGAAAGAGATCCGATCGATCGCCCACGCCGCCGAGCGCTTGTTCCACGCGCGCGCGCCGCTCGCCTCGAACACCGAGACGACGATCTCGACGAGCTCTGGATCGTTGGCGGTCGCGCCCGCGGTCACGTCGACCCAGGCCACCGCGAAGCGACCATCGGGCGCGGTCGCGAGGAGCGAGATGTCCTCGCGCCCAAACCAGCCCTGGCTCGCGATGCTGCCGCCAGTGCCGAGCGCGTAGTCGTGGTTGTAGACGAGCTGATCACCCGGCTGCAGCATCGTGTCGCCGATGGTGCGCGGCGCGGTCGCTTCACCGATGTAGAAGACCACCTTGCCGACGCCCCGCACGAGCTGGAGGATCCGCATCGAGGTCGCCGACACGACCTGCGCAGAGTTCTCGGCGAAGACGCGCGTGCCGTTGACGATGAGCGTCTTGTTCTCGGTCTGGGTCGAGTTGAACTCGGACTTCTTGCCATCGGGGCCGGTGAACGACGCGCCGCCGACGGCATCGAGGGTCACCACGAAGCCCGGGCCACCGCAGATTGGGGGGCCGAGCTTGACCGAGTGACCGAGGCCCGGGATCGCCGTGAACGCCGCGACGTCGATCGACTCGAGGTCGGCCGACAGCCGCACGAGGCGTGACGCCGACCCATTCTGTTCGTTTATCGTCGCGTAGATGTAGTTGTCGCAGAACGCGAGCGACGGCCGCTCGGGCGCCGACAGCGGGCCATCGAGATAGACCACGGTGCCGAGCGCCGGTGCCAGCAGGTCTCCGCTCAGCGCGACGATGACCGCGTGCCCACCCGCATCCGGCGCGCCGAAGCTACGACCATCCGCGACCACCGCGCCCGAGCCGATGCCCACCGGCACGAGCGCCTTGTAGCGCCCACTCATGTTGACGGGTGTGCCGACCGACGCGGCCCCTTCGCTGCCCGAGATCGGGATCGGTCGACCGAGCGCCCACGGTGAATCGGGGTCGACCTCCCACGGTGTCACGGTGGTGTCGCCGGCCGTGTCGCTCACGTTCGTGTCGGTCGGCGTTGTGTCGCTCGTCTCGCCAACGGTGTCGGGCGCGACGGTCTCGACCTCGCTGGTGCCGTCGGCGATCGTCTCGCCGGTCGTGCCGTCGGGCGAGGTGGTCTCGCTGGTGGTGCCGTCGGGCGTGACCTCACCGACCGTATCGCTCACGTCGACCTCGTGCGCGTCGAGGCGCGACGCGATGTCGTTCTTGTCAGCGCACGCACCGAGCAGCAACGCGACGACGCCGCCTATGACCTTATCGATCTTCATGTTTCCCCCGTTCGTCGGGTTGGCGTCGGCGAGCCTTGTGAGCGGCTGCGACGCTGCGTTGGACAAGATGGGCGTGGCTCCCATCGGCAAGGTATCTCGGCTGGCCGTCAGCTATGGATCTGGGCCAGGTTGTCGGCGTAGGTCGCGCGTGCTGCCTCGGCCTCCGCCAGTCGCTCTCTCAGCTCGGCCACGACCTCGGCCGGGGCATTGCTCACGAAGCGCTCGTTGCCGAGCTTGGTCGCGAACTTCTCGATCTCCTTGTCGAGCTTACCGATCGCCTTCTCGAGACGCGAGGCTTCCTCGGCGACATCGACCACACCCGCGAGCGGCACGAACACGATGCAGGCACCGGCCATCGCGACCGCGCTCTTGGGCGGCCGCTCGAGGTTCACACCGGCCTTCAGGTCCTGAACGTTCGCGAGCAGCGCAAGCCCACCCTTGGCTGCCATGGCCAGAGCCGCCGTCGCCTCGTCGGGCGCCGACACGATGATCGACAACGCGACCTTCGGAGCGATCCGGTTCTCACCGCGGATCGTGCGCACGGCGACGATGATGGCTATCTGCTGGTCGAGCAGCGCCGCCGCCGCGTGGTCCTCGTAGAGACCGCTCGCCGTCGGCCAGCTCGCGATGCAGATCGAGTGTCCCGCCGAGCCCGAGTCGTGCGAGCCGGCGATGAACTCGTGGGTCATCGGCAGGCGCGTCCAGAGCTCCTCGGTGAGGTACGGCATGAACGGATGCAAGAGGCGCAGCGCCTGATCCAGCGCGTGGATCAGGACCTTCTTCGTCAGGTCCGCGGCCGGCCCCGGCTCACGCAACGCCGGCTTCGACAGCTCGATGTACCAGTCGCACAGGTACGACCAGAAGAACTGGTAGATGCCATTGGCGGCCGCCGCGAAGTCGAAGCGCTCGAGGGCGCCAGTGACGTCGTTGATGGTTCGTTCGAGGGCGTGCAGCACCCAGCGGTCCGCGGTCGACAGGACCTTTCGGTCGGCCTCGTCCAGCGGCTCGATGATCTGTCCTTCTTCGAGCTGCATGAAGACAAAGCGGGTCGCGTTCCAGATCTTGTTGCCGAAGGCGCGATAGCCATCGAGGCGTGCAGCCGAGAAGTTGAGGTCGTGGCCCTGGGTCGTCAGCGCCGCGAGCGTGAAGCGCAGCGCGTCGGCGCCGACGTCCTTGGTGAGATCGAGCGGATCGATCACGTTGTTGCGCGTCTTCGACATCTTCTGGCCGCGCTCGTCGCGCACCATCGGATGCATGTAGACCGTGCGGAACGGGACATCGCCCATGCAGTAGATGCCGAGCATCATCATGCGCGCGACCCAGAAGAACAGGATGTCGAAGCCGGTCTCCATCACCGCGTTCGGGTAGAACGTCTTCAAGGCCGCCGTCTCGTCGGGCCAGCCCAGCGTCGAGAACGGCCACAGCCCCGACGAGAACCACGTGTCGAGCACGTCCTCGTCCTGGTGGATATGCGTGCTGCCGCACTTCTCGCAGCGGTCCGGGTCGGTCTCCGCCACCGTGATGTGCTCGCAGGTGTCGCAAAACCACGCCGGGATCTGATGGCCCCACCAGAGCTGGCGCGAGATGCACCAGTCTTTGATGTTGGTCATCCAGTGGAAGAACGTCTTCTTCCACTCATCGGACGTGAACGTCGTGCGCCCCGACTCGACCGCCTCGATCGCCTTGTCGGCGAGCGGCTTCGCGACGACGTACCACTGCGGCGAGAGCATCGGCTCGACCACCGCCTGCGTCCGCTGGCAGTAGCCGAGGTTCAGCATGTGGTCTTCGATCTTGACCAGCAGCCCCAGCGCTTCGAGGTCGACGACGATCTGCTTGCGCGCCTCGAAGCGGTCCATGCCGCGGTAGGCCTCCGGCGCATTCTCGTTGAGCTTCGCCTGCTTATCGAGCACACCGAGCGACGGCAGGTTGTGCCGCTTGCCGGTCTCGAAGTCGTTGAAGTCGTGCGCCGGCGTGACCTTCACGGCACCACTGCCAAAGGTCATGTCGACCAGGATCGCGTCGCCGATGATCGGGATCTGGCGCCCCGTCAGCGGCAGCTCGATCGTCTTGCCGATGAGGTGCTGGTAGCGCGGGTCATCGGGATGGACCGCGACGGCCGTGTCGCCGAGCATCGTCTCGGGGCGCGTCGTCGCGACCACGAGGCGCTCGTCGCTGCCGGTCACCGGATAGGCGATGTGCCAGAGCGAGCCCTTGACCGCACGATGCTCGACCTCGAGGTCCGAGAGGCCCGTCTGGATCCCCGGCGACCAGTTCACGAGGCGGTTCGCGCGATAGATCAAGCCGTCCTTGTGCAGCTTGACGAACGTGTGGCGCACCGCCCGCGAAAGGCCCGGGTCCATCGTGAAGCGCTCGCGCTCCCAGTCGACCGACACGCCCATCACCCGCAGCTGCTCGCTGATGCGCGCGTGGTACTTGTCCTTCCAGCGCCACACCTCGGCGACGAACGCCTCGCGGCCAAGCCCCAGACGCGTCTTCTTCTCCTTGGCGAGCTCACGCTCGACGACCATCTGGGTCGCGATGCCAGCGTGATCGGTGCCGGGCATCCACAGGGTGTTGTAGCCCTGCATGCGCTTCCAGCGGATCAGGATGTCCTCGATCGTGACCGTCAGCGCGTGCCCGATGTGCAGCGAGCCGGTGACGTTCGGCGGCGGGATCACGATGCAATACGGTGGCTTGTCGGAGCTGTCCGCGGCGTGGAACCAGTTGTTCTCGAGCCACACCGGGTACCACTTCTTCTCGACCTCGGCGTGCTCGTAGGCTTTCGGCATCTCGATGGGCATCAGGCTCTCGCTTCCGACTTGGCTTGCGGTCCGCGCACGACGCCGGTGAGGCGCGCCGTGAGACCGACGACGACTGCGACTACTCGTGCGAGAGCCGCTTGATCTCTTCCTTCACCAGATCCTCGGCGATGGTCGGAACCACCTTCCAGACGATCTGCTCCGCATGTGACGTGAGCCGCGCGGGCAGCTCCGTGCGCGCGAACAGGTCGAGCCGCCCCAGCAGCTCTCCCTCGACCCGCGCCTTGACCGACTCGACCGCACCTGCGACCAGCGGCGCCAACGCGCTGGCGATCGCGCTCTCGGCGACTGCGCGCGCGATCTCGGCGACCACACGCTCGACCCGGGCCGGCGTCGCAACCTCGGCCAAGGCGCTCCGTGCCGCCCCCTCGACCGCCGCCGGCACCCGCTCGGCGACCGCGCGCTGCGTCGCCTCGAGCACGGCCTGCGGCAACAAGCGCGCGAGCGCGCCATCGAGAAGTGCTGGCAGGCGCTGCGTCACGAGCGCGCTCAGCCGCGCGTCGACGCGGGCATCGAGACGAGCGTCGACCGCCTCGTTGACCAGCGCCGCGATCTCCGCCGCCGACACCGCCGCCGGAGTCGCTGGCGTGCGAGCCAGCGGCGTGAACGCCTCGGGCGGACGTGTCGGCGTGCGCGCCTCGACCTCGCTGCGGGTGACGTCGGTTCGAAGGCTCGCCGCCTTCGGGTAGGAATTACTTGGTGCACCAACCATCGGCACGGACTGCCGCGCACCCCCATCGAATGCGGTCGCGCGCGCACGCTCCGGCAGGGCAAGCATGCCGCGCACACGCTCGAGCAGCACCGCCCGCTCGAACGGCTTGGCGAGCACGTCGTGGATCCCGACGTACGCGAGCCGCTCGGGATCGGGGTTCAGGTGGTCAGGCACGAGCAGCAGCGTCACGACCTTCTTGCCGCCCGGCAGCTGCTTGAGCGCATGCGCGAGCGCATAGCCATCGAGCCCCGGCAGCCCCTGGTCGCAGACCAACAGGTCGGGCAGACGCACGCGCGCGAGTGCCAGCGCATGCGCCCCATCGGGTGCCATCTCGATCTCCGCGCCGAGTTCCGCGAGCGCCGCGCGAATGAGCGCCGACAACGTGCGCGACGGCTCAGCGACGAGGATCCGAACCTCGCGGGCCTGGGTTGGCAGCGATGTGCTCAACCGGCCTCGTCTTCTTGCTTGTCGGTATCGCCTTCGGCTGCCTTGCCTTCGGCCGCCTTGCCTTCGGCCGCCTTGGCTGCTGCTTCAGCGGCTTCGGCGGCCTCGCGCGCGTCCTGGTCGGCCACGGCCTGCTCGAACTCGTCCCACGGCACGACCTCGTCGGGGTCGGGCAGGAAGAAGTCGGCGACGCCCATGACGATGCTGCGGACCTCTTGCGCCTGGCCCTTCGCCAGTGCCTCGAGCGGGGTCTTGCTCTTGAGCTGCGGCACCGGATTGGCGAGCCAACCCTCCGGGTCCGGAAAGATCACGATCGCCGCCTGCCAGATGTCGTCCGGCACGACCTGGTCGGTCTCGCCCTCGGGCAGCGGTCGCGAGAGCTGACGGGCCGCGGGCGCGATGCCGGGCCAATAGATCGCCTTGAGCCGATCGGTGAAGTCGTCCCACGTCATCGGACCGGGTTTCTTGGGCGGTGGCGGCATGCTGGGCTCCGTCGAGGGCGCGCGTCGATCGCGGCGCTGCAAAGACGCGCTCTATAACACCGCGGGGGCACCGTCCATAGAGGTCGGCTGCCGGCTCTACCGACGGTCTGATGTGCCTTGCGCCCACGACGAAGATGAGGCCGGCTTCTGGCACGAGCGCAGGTCGGCTCCAAGAAGCGGAACCAGTCGGTCTCGATTTCTCGAACTTCTGAACGTTGACCATCTCAAGTTGGCTTGCTAAGCGGGCCGCGTGCAGGGCGAGTGAACGGATGGTCGCTCGCAACCTGCGCCCGAGCGATCGGGCGTTGGAAGCGGGAGGAAAGTCCGAGCTCCCAAGGGCGATGGTGCTGGCTAACGGCCAGCGAGGGCGACCTCAGGGAAAGTGCCACAGAGAGTAGACCGCCTCCCGACGCATCAGCGGGCAGCCTGGCTCGCCAGGCCTTCGCTGGTCGTCTTGGAGGTCACGGTGAAAGCGTGAGGTAAGAGCTCACGGGCACCCCATGGTGACATGGGGAGCCGGTAAACCCCACCTGGAGCAAGATCGAACGCGGGGCTGATCGCCATGGCGCAAGCCACGACGGCCGCGGACTGCCCGTCCGAGTCCCTGCGGGTGTATCGCTCGAGCGGCGCAGTAATGCGACGCCCAGATGAATGACCATCACCGGCCCCGATGCAAAAGAGGGCCGGGACAAAACTCGGCTTACAGGTCTCTCGCCCTGCACACTTGCTGGAACTCCAAATGACTCGAATCAAGAAGGGCGCTTCGGCTCCGCGGCCTGCAGGGCCTCGGCCGGCGCGGGCCGGCAAGCCCAGCCCTGGCGGAAAGCCCGGCGCACCCGCTGCCGGACGACCGACCAACGCCCCGACCCCAGGTGGCAAGCGCCGCGCACCGCCGCCGCGCAAGCCCGGTCCGAACGCCCACACGATCAAGCACGAGGCGGGCGTCACGCTCGCGAAGTTCGTCGTGATGGAGTCGGGCGGCGAGATGTCGGGGCGCGAGGCCAAGCGCCTCCTCGAGTCGAGCCAGTGCTTCGTCAATGGTCGCCTCGAGACCTTCGGCTCGCGCGTGCTCGTCGCCGGCGATGTCGTCGAGCTGGTGCTGCCCGAGCGTCAGGCGACCAAGCGACGCCAGGCCTTCGACCGCGAGCGCGTGGTCTACGACGACGCCGACCTGGTCGTGTACGACAAGCCCGCCAACCTGCAGGTCGTGCCGGGCGACGGCAAGAAGGGCGCGAACCTCGTCGCGCTCATCAAAGAGGTCTACCCGACCGCGGAGCCGGTGCACCGAATCGACGCCGACACCAGCGGCCTGGTCATCTTCGCGAAGAACCCGACCGCGCTGCAGGTCCTCGAAGACGCCTTCAAAGAGCACACGGTCGAGAAGCGCTACCTCGCGCTCGTGCGCGGCCAGCCTCGTCCCGAAGGCACCCACAAGTCCTACTTCGTGAAGCTCGCCGCCGGCACCGGCTTCGAGCGCTGGGAGTCGGGTGCTGGCGAAGGCGCCAAGGAAGCGATCACGCGCTGGAAGCTGGTCGAGAAGGTCGGCTTCTGGGGCGCGCTGGTCGAGGTCCGCCCGGAGACCGGCCGCCACCACCAGATCCGCATCCACATGGCCGAGCTCGGCCACCCGCTGCTCGGCGACACCCGCTACGGCGACCGTCGCGATCCGGTCACGGTGCCGCGCCACATGCTGCACGCCGCCGAGATCGAGGTCACCCACCCGACCAACGGCAAGAAGCTGCACCTCAAAGCCCGCATCCCCGAGGACTTCAAGGCCGCCATCGAGTCGCTGCGGCGCCAGTAGGTCGTCGGGCGGCCGGGCAATCTCGGCCGCTATGAGCGACGCTGCGAGTATGCCCGCGCCCAGATGCGGCAAAGGCGGCTGAGGTCTCCCTCGCCGCCTTCGTGTTGCCTTCAGCTCTCGACCCTCAGGAGGTGAGGGCCTGCGATGCCTGGACGGTGTAGTAGAGGTAGCGCTGGCAGTTCGCGCACTGGAAGACCTCTTTGCCCATCTGGATTTTCACCCAGGTCTGCGGCGGCACGCGCATCTTGCAGGCCGAGCAGCTCCCGAGCACCGCGGGGACGACCGCGATACCGTCGCGCTTGGAGAGGATGCGCTCGTAGCTCGTGACGATCGGCTTGGTCAGCTTCGCGCCGATCTCGTTCTTGCGACCCGCAACCGCGCCGATGATCTTATCGAGCTCGCCCAACCGCTCGGAGCTGGTCGCTTCCTCGCGGTGCACTTCGCTCTGGATCTCGGCGAGCTTGCCCTCTTCAGCCGTGACGACCGCCTGAGTGTCAGTGATGACGTTCTGCAGCCGCTGCAGCTCAGCCTCGTCCTCTCCGAACTTCTTGCGGAGGGTGTCGAGCTCCTTGGTCATCGCCTGGTACTCTTTGGTACGGCTGACCGCGACGAGCTTGGTCTTGGCGTTGTTGATGCGCTCGCCATCGGCCTGCAGGTCGATGCGCTTGTCATCGGACCACTTCACGTTCTCGGCGAGGCGCGCGCGCTTTTCACCGAGGCTCTTTTCCATCTGCGCGAGAATCTTGCGCAGCCGCTCGAGGTTGGCTGCGAGCTCGTCACGCTGCTTCTTGTGCGTGCGGATCTCGTTGTCGATACCCTGAAGCTCGATCAATCCCGCGATCGTCGGATTCATAGCCAATCCCTTCGATTAGATGTGGATGCAATGGCTCCGAGCGCAGCTCCGAACGCGAGGCGCACCGGTTCGAAACCGGTCATCGCCCGTGCACGGAACGGCAGGTCGACCAGGCCCGAAGGCCTGGCTGTCCAGCGACTCACCCCACGCTGGCCGACCTTGGCTCGTCCGCTTTGGCGGTCGGTGAAGGTGCTTTCGACCTTCTTTGACCCCTGGGGCGATGTCCTCGGATTCGACCTGATTTTCATATCGCGCGGAACCTCGGAGCACCTCGACGCGGCCCTTGCCTGTCGTCGATTTCGTTCGCGATGTCAGCTTGTTGCATGCATCACGATGTTCGGTGGGCCCACCTGGATTCGAACCAGGGACCAACCGGTTATGAGCCGGCGGCTCTCACCGCTGAGCTATGGGCCCAGACAGAGGAGCGGCTACTAGCCCCGCGATATGCGGAAGTCAACAAGCCGCTCGCATGCGACGTATCCGATTGGCGCACTCCGCACCCGCCCTCGACGAGCACCCAAGAATGCAAAAGGCGGCCACGAAGGCCGCCTCTGCAGGGTTCAAGCGCACCTCGAGCGAGGTGCGGTGATCTCTGGATCACCGCTGAACGACTACTGGTCGATGAACGACTTCAGCTTCTTGCAGCGGCTCGGGTGACGCAGCTTGCGCAGCGCCTTGGCCTCGATCTGACGGATGCGCTCGCGCGTGACGAAGAAGTCCTGGCCGACCTCTTCGAGCGTGTGGTCGCTCTTCTCGCCGATACCGAAGCGCATGCGCAGGACCTTCTCCTCGCGCGGCGTCAGGGTCGCCAGCACCTTGCGGGTCTGCTCGCTGAGGTTCATCGAGATGACCGCGTCGGACGGCGACATGATGCGCTTGTCCTCGATGAAGTCGCCGAGGTGGCTGTCCTCCTCCTCGCCGATCGGGGTCTCGAGCGAGATGGGCTCCTTCGCGATCTTCAGGACCTTGCGGACCTTCTCGATCGGCATGTCCATCTTCTCGGCGATCTCCTCCGGCTGCGGCTCGCGACCGAGTTCCTGCACGAGGTAGCGGCTCGTTCGGATGAGCTTGTTGATCGTCTCGATCATGTGCACGGGGATACGGATCGTACGCGCCTGGTCGGCAATGGCGCGGGTGATCGCCTGGCGGATCCACCACGTCGCATAGGTCGAGAACTTGTAGCCGCGGCGGTACTCGAACTTGTCGACCGCCTTCATCAGACCGATGTTGCCTTCCTGAATCAAATCAAGGAACTGCAGGCCGCGGTTGGTGTACTTCTTGGCGATCGAGACGACCAGGCGGAGGTTGGCCTCGATGAGCTCGGTCTTCGCCTTCTCGGCCTTCTTCTCGCCGACGAGCAGGCGGTTGTAGATATCGCGCAGCGTCTCGAGGCTCATCTCGGCCGCTTCCTGCGACTTCAACAGGCGCTTGTAGTTCTCGCCGATGACGCGCGCGCCCTCGAGGAGCGCGTCGGCCGAGATGCCGTGCTCGGCCTGCAGCTTCAGGTTGAAGGCCTTGTTCTTCTTCGCCTCGCGCGCGAGGTTGCGGATCTGCTTGGTGCCGAGGCCCAAGCGACGCTCGGCCTTGCGGATGAGACCCTCGGCGCGCTGGACGCGCACGACGATCTTCTTGAAGGCGCCGACGACCTTGTCGAGCAGCTTCTTGTTCCAGCGCAGCTCGCCGAAGACGCGCTTGATCTTGCCCGTGAGGTCATCGATCTTGCGGGTGTCCTTGTCCCACTCGGGCGTGCCCTGAGTGTGCTTGAGACGCTCGTTCTGGCGGTGCCGCTTGTCCTTGAAGAGCTTCTCGGCGCGCTCGAGCACATCGCGCGCGGCGCGCTTGAGGACATCGTCCTCGAGCTCGGCCGAGCTCTCGTCGCCGCCGAGATCCTTCACGACGTCGCGGATGTTGACCTCGCCACCGTCGATCATCGCCTGGTGCTCGAGGATCTGCTGCACCGCGAGGTCGGTCTCGAGGAGCACGTCGAGCACTTCGAGCTCGCCCTCTTCGATGCGCTTGGCGATCTCGATCTCGCCTTCACGCGTCAGCAGCGACACCGAACCCATCTTGCGCAGGTACATGCGCACGGGGTCGTTGGTCTTGCCGTACGTGTCGGCCAGGACCTTGTCGGCGGCATTGGGCTTACGCAGCGCCTGACGCTCGTCGTCTTCCTCGGCCACCGGCTTCACCGCGGTCGGGTCCTCGACGACCTCGATGCGATGTTTGTGCTTCAAGAACTGCAGCACCTTCTCGAGCTGCTCCGCATCGAGCGCGCCCTCAGGCAGCATGCGGTTCACCTCGGTCTGGGTGAGATACCCGCGCTCGCTGCCGCGTGCCACGAGCTTCTTGAACTCTCGAGTTTCCGTGAGCTTCGCCATGTTCCCTCAGTCCCGAACCGCTTTGAGACTCTCCAGTTGCCGCTCGAGCTTCGTCTTCTCGAGCCCGAACTGAAGAGCCATGTCGTCATCTTTAGAGAGCCAGGCGCGGCGTTCTTCTCGCCGGAGGGCCTCGAGCTTTCGCTCGATAGCGTCGCGCCTCAATTGTTTCAACAAACCTTCGAAAGCAACGACTCCATCGGCCGGGGCGGGAGCCTCGGCGAGCCGTTTCATCAAGTCGTCACGCGCGCGTCCCAAAGGAAGCACGCTGAGCACATCGCCGAGGTCCGGCATTCCGCCACGGCCATCGGCATCATCAAGGGAGCAGATCGCGTCGGCGATCTCCCTCGTGCGGGGATCCGCGACGAGGCTCTCAAGGTCGTGGCCGACGTAGCGCGAGCGCGCCTCGGGCACGAGCACCAGCAACTCCAGGAGTCGGATGTCGGTCACCGGCAACGGCGCCTCGACCGGCTGCGCGACCGCCTCGACCGGCTGCGCAACGCGCCGCTGGCCCGAACGAGCGAGTTCGTGCACGACCCGCTCGTCCATGCGCAGCGTCTCGGCGAGCTGCCGCACGTAGATCGAACGCTCTTCCGGACTCTGCAGATCCTGCAGCACTGGCGCCAGCTTCTCGACCGCGAGCTTCGCGCCCTGCGCGCTCTCACGGCCGCGCGTCTCGGTGATCGCACGCTCGACCAGGAACTCCCAGGCCGGCATCGCTTTGCTGATGAGCTTGTCGAGCCCTTCACGGCCATGTGCCAGCGCGTACGTGTCTGGGTCCTGCTTGTCGGGCAGGCTCGCGACCAGCAGCGCGAGCCCTTCGGCCAAAGCCAGCTGCGCCGCCTTGCGCGCGGCTTCGCGCCCTGCCCCATCGCCGTCGTAGATCGCCACGGCCTGCGGCACGAAGCGCTTCAAGAGCCGGCACTGCGCCGGCGTCAGCGCGGTACCGAGCGGCGCCACCACCTCGGGCAGGCCAATCTCGGAGAGGCGCACCATGTCGACGTTGCCCTCGACCAGGATCGCCCGGCCGGCCTTGCGCATCGCCTGCCGCGCCTCGTGCAGCCCATAGAGGTTGTCGCCCTTTTGATAGAGCGGCGAGTCCGGCGAGTTCACGTACTTCGCGACCGTCTTGTCGGCTGAGGGCTCCGGGTCAGAGCCCAGCGCGCGCCCCGAGAACCCGAGCACCTCGCCCGCGATGTTCTTGATCGGGAACATCAGGCGATGCCGGAAGCGGTCGTAATAGCTCGATCCGCCTTGCTTTTTTACGAGCAGCCCGAGCGACTCGGCGGTCCGGAGATCGCATCCCTCGCGCGTCAGCGCGCTGACGAGCCCATCCCAACGATCGGGCGCGCAGCCCAGCGCGAAGCGCTCGATCGTCTCGCGCTGGAGCCCCCGCTTCTGCAGGTACTCGCGGCACGCGGCGCCTTCCATCGTGTGGAGCGTGTCGACGAAGAAGCGGGTCGCTATCCGGTTGATGTCGTAGAAGCCGTCGCGCGCCGCGCGCGAGGCCGTTCCGGCACGCTGGCGCGAAGGGTCGCCGTCGTTGTTGGTGCGCTCGGGGATGGCGATGCCGGCCCGCTCCGCGAGATGGCGCACGGCTTCCATGAAGCTGTAGCCGTTGACCTCGCGCACGAAGCTGATCACATCACCCCCGGTCTGACAGCCGAAGCAGTAGAAGAACTGCCGGTCGGCATGCACATGAAAGCTCGGCGACTTCTCCCCGTGGAATGGACACAGCCCCTTGTGGCTCGTCCCCGCCTTGCGCAAGGCAACGTAGTCCCCGACGACCGAAACGATATCGTTCCGCTCGCGAACCTCATGGAGGAACGCTTCGTCGAAGCTCGACAAGCTGGCGAGTCCCTATGGCTGGGGCGAAGGTGGCGGGATCGCTACCTCGCGGGGGGGCCGAAGCGGAGGAGCACTGCGACGCAGTGCCCTCTATCCTTGTCGCGCGAGTGCGCTCACGCGACGCGCCGCTCCCGGGCGGCAAAGCGCCGAGAGGGTAAGGATTCCCCGCCCTTTGTCAACTACAAGGTTCGGAAAAGTCCCGAGTGCGGGGATCGCGAGGCTTTGCGGCGTTTGATGGCCTCGCGCGGCCATCTCGTCGACCAAGCGAGATCACTCGTCTTCGACTTCGCCGATCGCTCGCGGTCGACGCGATGGCTTTCGCGCTCGGACTCAGCCCATCGCCATGGCCATCAGGCCCATCGCCAGGTTCATATCGCCATCGAGCCGGATCTTGCCCGCGAAGAACGCAGCCTGCGCATTGAGCTCGCCGCCCGTGAGGGCGAGGAAGTCCGCCAGCGAGATGCTGATCGTCGTCACCGGAGCGGCCGGCTTCGGGGCATTGCCACCGAACGTCAGGGTCAGCTTGTGGCTGGTCGCGCCGTTCTCGACCACGAGCTGCAGGTCGCCGGTGTACTGCTTGACCTGGTCGGTCTTGGTCGTGATGCGGAAGAGCTTGCCGACCTGCTTCGCGTCGATCGCGGCGGCCTTGTTGCCGGCCTTGGCCTTGACAGCATCGCGGATATCACCCGTGAGGAACGCGCGGAAGTCCTCGATCGAGGTCGTCACTTGGAGCGGCGGGTTGGCGGCCGATGCCTGGTCGATCGCGAGGCGACCATCGACGAAGCCCATCGCCCAGGTGCCACCCGACTCGCCCGTGACGTGGAGGAGGAGCTTGTCCGGTGCGGCGTTGGCGGGCGCGGGCTCGTCCTTCAGGGCCTCGGCGATCGCCGCGAAGAAGGCCGCGGGGGTGATGTCAGCGGGGAGATTGGCGAAGTCGGTCGTCATGGCGGGGGCTCCAAGGTCGAGTGCTGCGACCTGCCCGAGAAGTTGTCTCGTCGGGCCGCGGCCGCGGACTTCACGCGATCCACGCGACCTCGTCAAGCCGTGCTTGGCGTGCTACCGAGCCCCCGTGGATGCCCGCTTCGTAGAGGTCGCGCTGCCGGTGCCGTTGGCGAGCCTCTTCACCTACCGGCTGCCGGTCGGACGCGAGGCGCCAGCCGGTACGCGCGTGCGTGTACAGTTCGGCGCGCGCAAGCTGGTCGGTGTGGTCTTCGGACCGGCCGATGCCGCGCAAGCCGCGCGCCACAAGACGCGTGAAGTCGAGCAGATCCTCGATCTCGAGCCCCTCCTCGGCGAGCCCGAGCTGGCGCTGGCGCGCTGGCTCGCGGACTACTGGTTCGCGCCGCCCGGCGAGGCGATTGCGCTGTTGCTGCCGCCACGCATGGCCGAAGGCGCAGACAGCCCGCCGCCACGCCAGACGTTGAACGTGAGCCTGCCGGCGCAGCTCGACAGCGAGCTCAGTTCGTCGGAGCCAGACACGACCCTGCCGAAAGCGGTGAAAGGCGCGAAGCAAATCGCGGTGATGACCTGGCTCACGCAACATCGCGCGGCGAGCGCCGACACGGTCCGCCAGGCGACGGGCGCGTCGCTCGCGACGTTGCGGCGCCTCGCCGATCGCGGGCTGCTCGTGATCTCCGAAGAGCGACGCTTTCGCGACCCATTGGGTGGTGCCGAGCTCGCCGCGCTGCGCACGCCGGGCGCGACGGTGCATCCGCTGACTATCGCCCAGACCGCAGCCGTGGCCGCTGTGAGCGCATCGCTTGGGCGCTATCAGGGCTTCCTGCTGCATGGCGTGACAGGCTCCGGCAAGACCGAGGTCTACCTCGCGCTGATCGAGACGGCGCTTGCCCGCGGTGAAGGCGCCATCGTGCTGGTGCCCGAGATAGCGCTCACGCCCCAGCTCGTCGCGCGATTCCGGGCACGGCTCGGCGACAAGGTCGCGGTGCAGCACTCGGGCCTCGATCCATTCGCGCGGCACGAGCAGTGGCTGCGCATCCGCTCTGGCGAGCTGCCGGTCGTGGTCGGCGCACGCTCGGCCCTCTTCTCGCCGATGCCGTCGCTCGGGCTGGTGGTCGTCGACGAGGAGCACGAGCCCTCGTTCAAACAGGAGACCTCGCCCCGCTATCACGCGCGCGACCTCGCGCTGGTGCGCGGGCACCTCGCGGGGGTGCCCGTGGTGCTCGGATCGGCGACCCCGTCGCTCGAGTCCTGGACCAACGTGCAGCGCAATAAGCTCGTGCGCCTGAGCCTGCCCGAGCGTGCCCACACCCCGGGCGCCGACGGTGCCGCGCGGCCGCTACCCGAGGTCGAGCTCATCGACATGCGCGAGGCGCCGACCGTCGATCGACAGCGCCTCTTCTCGCGGCGCCTGCTCGAGTGCGTGGAGCACACGCTGTCTCAAGGCGAGCAGGTGATCCTGTTCCTCAACCGCCGCGGCTACGCCAGCTCGATCCAGTGTCGCACCTGCGGCGAGCCGGTCGCATGCACCTCGTGCAGCGTCGCCTACACCTGGCATCGCCAGCGCGCGCGCCTCGTGTGCCACTACTGCGACGAGACACGCGCCTACCCCGAGGCTTGCCCGAAGTGCCACGCGCGCGATCTGGCCGAGGTCGGCGCCGGCACCGAGCACATCGAAGAGGCGCTCGCGGCGTTGTTGCCGGCTGCCCGCATCGGCCGCATGGACAAGGACACGACCCGCGGCAAGGCGCTCATCAAGCTGCTCGGCCAGTTCAGGAAGCGCGAGCTCGATCTGCTGATCGGCACCCAGATGGTCGCAAAAGGCCACGACTTCCCGGGTGTTACGCTAGTCGGCGTGCTCAATGCCGAGCAGGGCCTCGCCTTCCCCGACTTCCGTGCCGCTGAACGAACCTTTCAGTTGCTTACCCAGATCGCCGGCCGCGCTGGCCGCGCCGATCGGCCCGGCAAGGTGTTGATGCAGACCCACCTGCCCGAGCACTACGCGATTACCCACGCGGCGCGCCACGACGTCGTCGCCTTCCTCGACGCCGAGGCCGGGTTGCGCCGCGCCCGCGCATTCCCGCCCGCGTCCCATCTCGCCTTGTTCCGGCTCGGTGGGCCTTCGCTCGCGACGGTCGAGGCCGAGGCCGGCAAGCTCGAAGCGGCACTGCTCGCCGCCGTCGCGAGCGATGTGAGCCTGAGCGAGATCAGCGTCCTGCCCGCGCAGCCCGCACCCATCGAGCGCATCAAGGACCGCTGGCGCTACCAGGTGCTGATCAAGAGCGCGTCGCGCAAGCACCTCCGCACGCTCCTCGAAGCGACCCGGATTAAATGGGAAACCCGCCTTCCGGCGGGTCTCCAGATCGCACTCGACGTGGATCCGATCCAGTTTCTCTAAACCGACTGCTTACTTACCGCGCGAGATGTAGTCGACCGCGAGCTCGAGCTCTTCGACCATCGTGCCGGTGCCCTTGCCGTCGAGGCGGAGCCCCGACCACTTGCAGGGCCACGCCTGGTAGAAGTGGTAGGTGATCTCGGGCTTGGTCTTGTCGTGGTTGTCCGACAGGACGTGGATCGACCCGTTCAGGCGCTTCAAGTCGCCCGCCATGGTGCTGTGGATCCAATCCCAGAGCTGCTTGTCGGCGATGACACCCTTGCTCAGCTTGATGTTGCCGAAGCGATGGATGCCCGGCCGCTTGTGCGGGTGGGTGTCGAGGCTGTCCTTGTACTCGATCTGATCGATCTCGACGTCGATGCCATCGAACTTCGAGAACGCCATGCGCATCGAGCCGATCTCGACGTGGAAGGCGAAGTCACCATAGGGGTCGAACTCGCGGCGGCCCTTCGAGGCGCCATGCGGGGAGACGCCCGGCTTCAGGATGGTCGAGTGCGGCAGCAAGGTCTGGGGCGGGCGCACAGGGCGCACCAGCGCGAGGCGATGCCAGATCGCGAGCACGAAGCGCACGCTCTTTACGAGACCCTTGACGGTCACGGTGCGCACGACGAGCGGCACACGCTTTCCGGTGTGGATGTCGTACTTGGTCGGCACAAACTGGGTGAGCGTCCCTTCGCGCGTCAGGGCCGGGAACTTGTACGGCGGGAAGGGCTTGGCGGGAGGGAAAGCATCCGCCTTCTTCTGAAGAAAATTGTAAGACATCGCAATCTCCCGATGAGTGACCGGCTCGGAATCGCAGGGGCAGTTGCCGCTAGAGCATCCCTCGAGATGTCATCGGCCTGAGCCGCTTTGACACCGTGCGACCCTAGCAGTTGAGCACGACTTGGACAAGTCGTGGGCGAGGGCGTGAGTGACAGAGCCATCGACTTGTTGCCGTCACCCGAGCGCGACAAGCACCGTCAATAACTGTGGGAGACCCCCGGAACGACGCGAGTATGTTCCAGCCCGCCGACCGATTGCAAGCGTGGAGCTGGTTTTCTCGCTGCCGGCCCCGTATCGCTTTGCGAACCCTGCTTGGACATTTTGGGTTTGATTCGGTACCCCTCCACCACCCAATCTCCGGACCGCCGCGCCACGGCGGGCAACAGGATCGAGGAGCAACTCATGCATCTGGCGACACGGCTGACGAGCCCCCTCGACGTACGCGGTGCGCGCAAGACCCGCGGCCTGGCCTTCGCGGCGGCATGCCTGGCGCTCGGCCTGGCTGGCTGCCCCGACAGCGGCAAGAAACCCGCCGGGTGCAAGACCGGCGACTTCTCGTGCGTCGACATCCCCGACATCGAACTCGTGCCGGGCGAGCCCATCCTCGAGATCGTCGACGCTGGCCTGCAGCCCGGCGACACGGTGCAGCGCACGATCCGCGTGATCAATGTTGGCGCCACGACCCTCAAGCTGACCAACGTCGACCTCGAGTACAGCCCACCATCGGGCGCGGTCGACGGCACAACCCCGGCGTTCAAGCTCCAGCCGTTGCCCATCTCGTTGCCGTTCGGCATCGAGGTCTCGGGCGGCGACACGTTCCCGCAGGGCGTCGACATCGTCATCGAGTACACCAAGGGCAACGACACGCTCGCCCGCAACGCCAAGCTCGTGCTGAAGTCGAGCGACCCACTGCAGCCGACCCTCGAGGTCGCGATCACGACCGCGGTCGGCATCCCGGTGTTGGCCGCCTCGCCCAACCCGGTGGACTTCGGCCTCGTGCCTGAGAACACCGTCGAGCCGATGACGCTGCGGCTCTTGAACACCGGTACCCGAGACCTGCAGGTGAGCGGCTTCCAGATCGCCAGGGATGGCCGCTTCGGCTTCATGGGTGACGGCTTCGAGGCCGAGGGCAGCGACGCCGTCGCGGGTGTCGATCTCGAGACGCCGATCGTCGTGCCCGAGGGCGAGGCGCGCGAGATCAAGGTCACGTTCCGCTCGGACTCTCCGCTGCCGGCCGAAGGCGAGCTGATCATCTATTCGGACGACCCGCTCTCGGGCGCCAACGGCTATCGCGTGAACCTCGTCGCCAACAAGAGTGGCCCTTGCATCACCGTGAACCCGAAGAAGATCGTGTTCGGCGGCAAGGTCGTCGGGGCGCAGTCGATCATCGACTTCGAGATCGAGAGCTGCGGCACCGAGGCTCTCAAGGTGAGCAACCTCGTCTTCGGTGACGGCAGCTCGCCCGACTTCACGCTCGACTTCTCGCGCCTGCCGGAAGGCTTCAGCTCCGGCCCGAACGCTGCCAACGTGCTGTCCATCCCGATCAACACCAAGGTCACGGTCGGCGTGATCTTCGTGCCCGACGCGGTCAATCCGCGTGACCCCGACAACGTGCCCATCCCCGACGAAGGGGTCGTCGTCGTCAGCTCGAACGGCTTCGACTCGACCGCGGAGATCCCGGTCAGCGGCGCGGGCGCCGAATCCGCCTGCCCGACCCCGGTCATCACCGTGCGCGAAGGTGAAGAGGTCATCCCGCAGACGGTCGTGCACATCTCGTCGCGCGAGAGCTTCGCCCCGTTCGGCTCGATAAGCGACGTGCAGTGGACCATCACCGAGCCGGCGGGCACGCCCAAGCCGCAGTTCCTGCCCAGCCCGACGACGCCCGAGCCAGTGGTCGAGCTCAACTCGGTCGGCCTCTACACGTTCACACTCCAGGTGCGCGACGAGTTCGGCAACCGCTCGGGCAGCGTCGAGTGCCCGAACACAACCTACGATGTGCTCGTCCAGCCCGACCAGGCGATCCATGTCGAGCTGACCTGGCTCACGCCCGGCGACAGCGACGAGGCCGACACCGGCGAAGGCGAAGGCAGCGACCTCGATCTGCACTTCGCGCATCAGAACGCGACCGGCCCCGACCTCGATGGCGACGGCCTGCCTGACCCATGGTTCGACCAGTACTGGGACTCGTTCTGGTTCAACAAAGAACCCGACTGGGCGACGCTCGGCGAGCCGCGCGACGACCCGCACCTCGACCGCGACGACTACGACGGCGCCGGTCCCGAGAACCTGAACCTGTCGGTGCCCGAGAACGGCGTCACCTACCGAATCGGCGTACATTACTGGAACGACTGGGGTTTCGGGCCGACGACCGCGACCATCAAGGTCTTCCACTACGCCGACGAGATCTACAACGTGACGCTGGAGGACATGGATGAGCACGACATGTGGTCGGTCGGCTCGATCGACTGGCCGGTCCCCGCGGTTCGCCGCTGGGCACCCGCGGGCGCTCCCGAAGCGGTCACGCCCAACTACGTCAATACGTTCTTCCGACCGCCGCTCTGAGCGTGGTTCTCTTGCGGATCGGTGTGAGTCCTGCGTGGCTCTGGGTCATGTCGCTGTTGTTGTCGGGCTGTGCGACGACTGACGCCAAGCCCGAGGCGCCGTCGACGCGTGGCATCCTGACGATCGAAGAGAACAGTCATCGTCCGGTCGAGGCGCCGCCCAAGCCGGCACCAGGTCACGCGTTGTTGCTAGGCGCGACGGTGCTGACGGCGACCGGGCAGCGCTGGGCTCCCGGTTGGGTGTCGATCGTGGATGGTCGCATCGCCGCGCTCGGGCAAGGTGAGCCAGGCAGCGATGCGAAAGTCGGCGCGACCGTCGTCGACCTGCATGGCAAGTGGCTGACGCCGGGGCTCATCGATGCGCACTCGCACCTGGGCGTCTACCCATCGCCGGCGATCCGGGCGACCGATGACGGCAACGAGGCGACCAGCCCGAACACCGCAGGGGTGTGGGCCGAGAACAGCTTCTGGGCCGAGGACCCGGGCATCGAGCGGGCGGTGCGCGGCGGCGTAACCACGATCCAGGTGTTGCCGGGATCGGCCAACCTGTTCGGTGGCCGCGGCGTCGTGATGCACCTGCGACCGATGCGTGGCGCGCGCGCGATGCGCTTTCCGGGCGCGCCGGACACGCTCAAGATGGCGTGCGGCGAGAATCCCAAGCGCGTCTATGGCGGCCGTGGCGGCGCTCCGTCGACGCGCATGGGCAACGTGCGCGGGCAACGTGAGGCCTTCGCCAACGCGGCCAAGTGGTTGAAGGACAATCGCGACAAGGTCGATGGCGAGGTCGGTCGCGACCTCGCGATGGAGACATTGGCCGGCGTGCTCGAAGGTCGGATCCTGTTGCAGGTGCACTGCTACACCGCGCAGGACATGATCGACTTCATGCAGATCTCCGATGAGTTCGGCTTCAGCGTGCGCGCGTTCCATCACGCGCTCGAGGCCTACAAGCTGCGCGACATCCTCGCGCGGCGCGGCATCGGCGTCGCGACCTGGGCCGACTGGTGGGGCTTCAAGCTCGAGGGCTGGGATGGCATCGAAGAGTCGGCGGCGCTGCTGTCCGAGAGTGGCACGCGCGTCGCCATCCACAGCGACTCGGCCGAGGACATCCAGCGCCTCAACCAGGAGGCCGCCAAGGCGATGTACACAGGCAAGGCTCGCGGCGTGAAGGTCGATGACAACGATGCGCTCCGTTGGGTGACCGCCAACCCCGCGTGGATGTTGGGGATCGAGAACGAGGTCGGCACCCTCGAGGTCGGCAAGCGGGCCGACGTCGTCGCCTGGAGCGCCGAGCCATTCAGCGTCTACGCCAAGGCCGACAAGGTCTGGATCGACGGCGAGCTGGTGGTTGGAGGCGACCCGGGTAAGTCACCGTGGAGCGACTTCGAGCTCGGCACCGAGGTCGGACCATGATGCGATGTCTGCTCAACACGATCGCGCTGCTGCTGGGCGTCATCGCGGCCACTGCCAACGAGCGAGACGCGCGAGCCGCCGAGCCCAAGGCGCCGTGTACGCTGATCGCGGGCGCGAAGGTGTACCTGCCGGGTGCGGTCGCGAGCGACATCGACGTGATGCTCGCGGAGGGACACATCAAGGCGGTGGGGGTTGGCCTCGCGCAGGGAACCTGTGCCCGTGTCGACGGACGCGGCAAGGTGCTCACGGCGGGGCTTGTCGATCCATTCACGGGCCTGGGCCTGGTCGAGGTCGCGCTCGAAGGCACGACCGTCGATACCGACCTGAAGGAGGTCCATCAGGACCCGGCGGGCGCGGTCCGGGCCGCTGTGCGGGCATCGCTCGGCTACAACGCGCGATCGATCGCGGTGAGGGTTGCGCGCACCGGCGGTGTGACCTCGGCGCTGGTCGTGCCGACCAACGGGATCATCAGCGGTGGTGCGTTCTGGGTCGACCTCGCGGGCGAGACGCGCGCGGCGATAAAGCGTGAGCCGGCCGCGATGACAGCCGACGTATCGGCGCTGAGCGAGTCGCGCGCGGCGGCGATGTACGTCATCGATCTCGCGCTGAAAGAAGCTGCGCTGTGGACCCAGGATCGCGGGGCCTGGCTCAAGAACCAGCGCGCGAGCTTCGCCAACAAGACGATGGATCTCGAAGCGCTCGGGCCGGTCGTGCGCGGTGAGGTGCCGCTGCTCGTGAGCGTCGATCGCGCGAGCGATATCGAGGCGCTGCTGGCGCTGACCGCGGACACCAAGGTGCGGCTGGTGCTGGTCGGCGCGGCCGAGGCGTGGCTCGTCAAAGACGCATTGGCAGCGCGCGCGGTCGCGATCGTGGTCGACCCGATCATCTACGGGCCGGGCAGCTTCGATCAGCTGCGTGCACGCGGGGACAACGCGGCGCTATGCGCGGCGGCAGGCGTCAAGGTGCTGATGTCGACGTTCAACACGCACCAGGTGCGACGCCTGCGACAGGTCGCGGGCAACGCGGTGCGCGGCGGCATGCCGTGGCAGTCGGCGTTGCTCTCGGTGACCGAGTGGGCGGCGGACGCGTTCGGCATGACTGGCTACGGGCGCATCGTGGTCGGCGCGATCGGCAACGTGGTGCTCTGGTCGGGCGACCCGTTCGAGCTGTCGACCCGCGTCGAGACGATGTGGATCGACGGCCGCGAGGTCGACCTGCGCACACGCCAGACTGAGCTCTTCGAGCGCTGGCGCACCCTCCCCTGATCGGCTTGGCGTAGTCCTCCCGACCAGCTGCTTGCCAGCCTGGCGTAACTCTCATCCAATTCGCCGAGCAGGCGAAGCCGCGGCGAGGCGAGAGCAACCAGAAATTCGCGAATCACGTGAACGAGTTGCGGGGGCTGAACGGTGGCCAACGATTTGCAATCAAGCACCGCGGACACGCACGGAGAGACACGATGATGCGGACGCTGGGACTCATGACGGTGGTGGTCGGGCTCGCGGCGGGCTGCGCACCCAACACGATCATTCGGCGCACGGCGCTGATCAACGCGCCGCAGACGCCGGCCCGCGAGGGTCAGCCACTCGAGCGCGGGGACGTGCGGCTCGAAGGGCACCTCAATACCAACAGCGCATCCGAAGGTGCGTTCTTCATGCCTGGGATCGCCGGGGTCGGTGACCCGGGCGTGCTGATCCCGAGCACGCAGCTCGGCGCGAGCGTTTGGGCCGGCTTGCCCGCGGGGCTCGAGATCGGTGCGCAGCTCACCTACGCGTCGATGGACTGGGCCAACCCGAACGTGTTCGGCGTGCTCCCGTTCCCTCGCGGCAAGGAAGAAGACCTCTTCATGGGGGGCCTCGGCCTGCGCATCAACGTCGATGTGCGCAACCCCCGCCTCGCGTTCGCGATCATGGGCGAGCTGAACTTCGCGACGATCCCAGAAGCGATCTACGTGTGCCGCGACAGACAGCGCTGCATCGGGGGCAGCGAGTCGCTCGGCGACGAGGACATCTACAGGTTCGAGCGAATCGACCATGAGTTCTTCGTGCTGCCGAACCTGGCACTCCAGCTCGGCTGGCGCTTCGGCGACGTGCCCGGGGTCGAGGCCGTCGATGAGCACGGCCAGGTCGTCGTGCCAGATGCCGAGGCCATAACAATCTCGGCGATGCCGTACCTGCTGCTCGGCACCCAGGCCAGCGTGACCAACACCGGCTTCGAGCCCGACTTCTCGACGCTGCCCGACGACACGCTGGAGTCCCTGTGGATGGGCTACGTCGGCTTCGGCGTCGACGCGCTGTTCGAGCGGCTGGTCGTCGGCGCGTCGCTGATCATCCCGTTCGAGGGCGAAGACGCGATAAGCTTCGGGGTCGTGCTCAACTTGAAGCTGGGCGTTCAGCTCTGACGTGGCATGCCGAGCTCGTGGGCGAGCTCGGCGAGGGTGTGGCGAAGGAACGCGGCGCGGCGGCCGGCTTCGGCGCGACCCGCTTCTGTGCGCAGCGTGTCGGGCAGCCTCAGGAGCTTGGTCTCGAAGTGATCGACCGAGTAGGCGATGTCGTCGAGCGAGCGGTCTTTGGCCCAAGGATCTGCGTCGTGGAAGTAGCGGGCGCCCATCAGCGTGCCGGTCGAGATACAGCGCATGAGCCCGATGACGCCGAGCGCTTCGAGCCGGTCAGCGTCCTGGAGCGCGTCACCGAGCGGCGTCTCGGGGGTGGCGCCGCGCGAGAAGCTGTGGTCGCGGATGGCGCCGGCGACGCGCTCGGTCGAGGCCGGGTCGAAACCGAAAGATGGCAGCTCGGCGCGCGCGACGTCGGCCGAGAAGGTCGAGGCCTTGGCGCGGTCGGGGTGGTTCTTCGGGACGTTGACGATGTCGTGGAGGAGGGCCGCGGCGACCGCTTCACGCGGCGGTACAGCGAGTGTCTTGCCGAGCGTGACCGCCCACTGCGCGACCCTCAGGCAGTGCGCCAGGTCGTGGCCGGGGTCATTGCTGGTGCGCTCGCGCGCATAGGCGAAGAGGCGCGCGAGGTCGGGGTCGGCGGCGAACAGCGCGTCGAGTGCGGCGCGGTCAAAGGCGGCACTCGGAGCATCAGGAGATGTGATCGGATCGGTCATGCGCGTCTACCTCGGCAAGATGCTTTGAGATCAAAGTTAATTGAAGCGTGTCCGCGCGACAGTCGAAGGCGATGCGGCGGACGTGCCCCAACCACGACCGCCGGGCGTCTCGACGATCACGCGCCTGGGTCGAGCTGGATCGTCTGGCCATCCCGGGAACCGTCCTGCGAGCGCGTGCGCGCGCAGCTCGCTCGCGGCGACGAGGCTGCCGTCGGAGCGCATCGCGAGCGCGCCTTCGGGGATCGCATCGCCCGCGAGCGAGCGAGCGGGCGAGCAGCGGGCTGAGCGCAGCGTCGACGAGGCACGTCTCGATGCGCGCGAGGTAGCCCTTGTCGCGGCTCACGGTGTGGCCGAGCGTGACGCCATGACGCTACTGGCGCGGATTGCGGCCGCGACCGCGAGCTCGGCGCGCGGGTCGTCACCCCCACCGACCCGCACCACGTCGGTGAATGTGCCGCCGCGGTCGATGTGCACGCGCAGGCTCATTTCCGACATCCTCCCAAACGACAAACGGCACCCGGAGGTGCCGTCGTCGGTGTCGTCCGAGCAAGCTCGAACGCCAGGCATCAAGCCAAGATCACTGCTTGCGCACTGACCAGTTCTTGCCCTGCTTGGCCGAGCTCAGCGAGAGGCCCATCTGCTGGTCCACGAAGCCGAACTCGATGATCTCGTCGCCACCCTCGGAGGGGTCGAGATAGATCTTGCCGTTGCGGAGGGTCCAGGTACCCGAGGTCGCGCTCGCCGGGCACGGCGGGGCGCCGCAGCTACGCGCCTCTTCCCAACGATAGCGGCCACCTGATTCGAACGAGACCGTGTTCGAGCCATCCGACCAACGGCCGACCAGCGCCTCTTCCGGGGCCTTGTCGCTGTACGTCGGGCCCGAGGTGTCTTTCTTCTTGTCGCTGCTGCCGCAAGCGCCGAGGGCTAGCCCGGCAGTCACGGCCATCATTCCCAGCCATCGCATCATGTGGAACCTCCGTAGTTATCCATTCGATCTGCGGGGATCGCTTGTGCGGACTCCCCAGCCGGGCGGGACGATAGGGCGCCTCCCGGCTGGCGTCAATCACGGTTCCGTCACGGAACGGTCGGGCTGACACGCTGTTCCATCACGCACGCTTCGCGGCCGACCCGGCATCGGGCAGATGGACGAACATCGCGCGGATAGGATCGGTGTCTTCGCCATAGATGTAGGCGGGTCCCAGCGCATTGCCACGGTCGACGGTCTGGCCGATGCCCTGGTCGATCGAGCTCGAGCGATCGCCCTTCCACATCGCCATCTCATTCTTCTGTTGGATCTCCCACTGCTGCTGCAGCAACACGAGATCCCCGAGGCGCTCGGGCAGGCGTGACAGCAGCGAATACAGGATGTGGCCGGTCGCCTCGGCGTCGTCGGACGCGCGATGGGCAGACGTCAGCGCGATCCCGAGCCGCTCCGCCACGGCCGACAGGCGCTTGGAGCCATCGTTCTTGTGCAGCTCGCGCACGAACACGAGCGGGTCGACGAAGCGACGGCTCGGCAGGTCGTGAGCCGTGCGCGTGAGCTCTTCGCTGACGAAGGCGCGGTCGAAGGCGAGGTTGTACGCGACGAAGACGCGGCCCTCGAGACGGCGCGCGACCTCGGCCGCGATCTCCGCGAAGCGCGGTGCGGAGGTGAGCTGCGAGGGCTCGATGCCGGTGAGCTTCTGCACCTCGTCGGGCACGTCCTGCTCAGGGTTGACGAGCGTCGCATAGCGCTCGGTCACGACGCCCGCCTGCATGTGCACGATGGCGATCTCGATGATGCGATCGACGCGCGGATCGAGGCCAGTGGTCTCGACGTCGAGGACGGCTATCGGCAGGTCGTGGAAGCGGTCATCGTCCAACATCAGGTGTCAGCCCTCGCGTTGAGGGCGCAGCACTAACATGAGCTGGTAGACGCGTCTCTTGGGTAATCCGAGCGCGCCCGCGACCGCCTCGACCGCGGCCTTCGGGCTCTTGCCCTGGGTGATCTGGGCGCGCAGAAGGTCCTCGATGACGCCATCATCGGTTGGCGCCGGCAAGACCTCGAACACCACGACCGCCTCACCGAGCAGCGACTCGGGATCACTCCCGAAGCGCTCGCGCAGTGAGAGCGCCGTGCCGCGATAGAAGGTCTCGTACAGCTTGGTGATCTCGCGCCCGACGACGACGTCGCCAACCGCCGGCAAGAGCGCCAGAGTGTCCATTACCTCGTGCAGGTCGCGCGCCGGCGCGAAGAACGCGTGCGTGCCCTGGCCGAGCGCCGCGACCAACGTGCGCGAGGCCTCGCCGCCCTTGGGCAGGAAGCCGCCGAAGTGGAAGCCGCCGCCCCCGAGACCGCTCGCCGAGATGGCCGCGATGAGGGCCGACGGACCCGGCACCGGGATCACCCGATGACCGGCCGCGGCGGCCTCTGCGACGAGCTTCTCGCCCGGGTCGTTGACGCCCGGCGTGCCCGCGTCGGACACGAGCGCCAGTGCCTCATCGGCGCCGAGCCAGGCGAGGAACTCGTCGAGCCGGTCGCGCTCCGCGTGCGCGTCGCAGCGAATGAGGCCGCCGGGCGGCACTGGGATGGACAGCGCTTCGAGGAGCGATCGGGTCCTGCGCGTGTCCTCGCACAGGATCCGATGCACCGACCCCAGCACGCGAACCGCGCGTTGGGTGATGTCCTCGAGATTTCCGATCGGAGTCGCGACGACCCACAGCGTTCCGCTCATGCCTACCGCTGATCGAGGTCGCTGTAGTCGATCTGCAGGCCGAGCTGGCGACGGAGCTGGAGGTACGGATCGCTCATCACGTAGAGCACGTGATCGCGCAGCTTCTCCTGCTTGGTCAGCTTCGACATGCCGGTCGACTCGCGCTGCAAGAGCTCGAGCGCCAACGCCGGATCGTTACACGCGACGACGCCCGCGTGGATCGCCGTGAGCTCGATGGCGCGATGCCAGATGCCGAGCTCGGGGACCGGGGTGCGCTTCCAGAGGCTGCGCATCACGGCCGTAAGCTGCTGGCGGAGCTCCGGCGTGAGCTGCTTTTCGAGCACGCCACGGGTCTCGCCTGCGGCCTGCAAGAGCATCGACTTGGCGCCGGCATCGACGTCTTCACGGGTGGTGATCTGGTAGTTCGGATCGACCACGCTGGCGGCGCCCAGGTAGAGGCCTTCGAGGGCCTCACGCGGGTAGAGGATCGCGACCAGGTGCGACGGCATGAAGTAGGTCGTGCGACGCGCGACGTGGAACGCGAGCTCCTTGTCGGTGACGCCCGAGAGCACGTCGGTGCCGAAGCGCAGCTTGGGCGGATCGGTCTGCAGGAACTCGATGCCGGTCGCCAGCTCGCCGCGATACATCTCGGGGGCGGGCATGCCGAACATGCGCAGCACCTTGCCGATGGTGTTCGTCACGAGGAGCCCCTCGTTGAGGTCGAGACGCGACTTCTTCTTGAGCTGGTAGTCCTTGTCCGGCTTCGAGATGCGGGCCTTGCCCAGCGCGGCGTAGACGATCTCGATGACGCGCCCGACCTCCGGGTCCTCCTGACGCGACATCACGCACTGCATCCACACCGCCTGGTCGATGACCCGGTTGGGCTCGGCCATCGTGGCGGTGAGATAGCGCTGGTAGAACTTCGTCTCCTCCGGGTTGGCCTGGCGCAGCGCCGTCAAGAGACCGGCGATGCACCACGCCGCGTCGTACTGGCCGGCCTTCCTGAAGAGCTCGACGAGCTTGCGATAGCTGTCGTAGCGGTTGGCCTGCTGCGCGATGAGCCAGCGATGCTCCTTGATCGCCTTGTCGGCGCTGTCCTCGACCGACTCGTAGAGGCTCGCCAGGATCTCGCGGATGCGCGCCTCGTCGGGCTTGGTCTCACGCGCCAGCTCGAAGCTGGCGATCGACTTCCCGTTGTCCTTCAGGCGGCTGCGATAGATCTCGCCGAGACCCTCGTAGAGCTTGAAGAGGATCTGGTCGCGACCGGGCAGGTTCTGACCGGCCTCACGCACGCGCTGGATCATGCGACGGTAGTTCTGGTCGAGGGCCTTCCAGTCGCGCGCCTTCGTGACCAGCTCGTCGATGGTCCGGAACGCCTGGAGGTTGTCCAGGTTGTGGTCGAGCGAGAGGTTGAAGTACTTCACCGCCTCGTTCGCGTCGTTGAGGTTGTCGCGATAGACGACGCCCGCCATGTACGCGAACTGGGCCTTGCGCTTGGGCTCGTCCTCGAGGGTCACCAGGCGCTTCAGGTTGCGGATGGCGTCCTCGAACTCGTTGCTCTGCAGGCACAGCTCGACGAGCTTCAGCGCCGGCGCCTTCGGGTAGACGTCGAGGTCGAGCGCCTTGCGATAGGCCTCCGCGCCGCGACGGCGGTCCTTCAGCTCCTGCACGTAGGTGTCGCCCATCGCGAGCAGGATCTTGTACTGCTCCTGCTTGTCGGTCTTGATGGCCAACAAGCGCTCCTGGAAGCGCACCGCGTCGTTCCACTCGCCGTACTGCCGCAGCACCTCGATGATGTTCTCGAGCGCGTTGGAGTTGTTCGGCTGCGCCTCGACCACCTGCTTGAGGTAGAGCTGGGCCTTCGCGATGTTCTTGACCTTGAGGGCCGACTCGCCGAGCTGCATCAGGACCTTCACCTGATCATCGCTCGAGAGGTCCGACTTGTACTTGTCGAGGACCTCCTGAAGGTAGCGCTCGGCCTCGCGGTAGTTGCTGTTCTTGAAGTGGATGCGGCCCAACGCACGCAGCGTCTCGAGGTCCGGCGGCACCAGCTGTGCCGACATGTTGAGCTCGTCGATCGCCTGGTCGTCGAGGTAGAGCGCCTCGGCACACAGACCCGTCTTCTTGTGGGTCTGGGCGACGAGCGCCTTGTCGACCTCGGGGTCGAGCTTGTCGACGAGCGCCTCGAGGCGGGTCATCGCCTTCTCGTAAGCTCCCGTCTTCATGTAGTGATCGGCCAGCACCTGGAGCGCGCGCCGCGACTCGGGGTCGGCCCGCTCGGCCTCCTCGAAGTGCGCCAACGCCTGCTCTTCCTGACCGAGCTTGTCGGCCATGATCTCGGCGAGGTCGACGTGCACCGCGGCCTGATCGTTGCGCGAGGTCGCGTGCACGAGCTTGTGGTTCAAGGTCTCGACGGCCTTGTCCCAGCGCTCGTCCTGGCGATAGATGCGCAAGAGTTCTTCCACCGCGGTCGCGTTGCCGGGGTCTTCCTTGAGGACGCGCGTGTAGCTCGCGGCCGCGCGGTAGTTGTCGTCGAGCTCGTTCGAGGCGACGAGGCCCTGGCGGCATAGCAGCGCCACACGCTGCGCGATGTCGGTCTCCGACTCGAGCTTCTTCTCGAGGTTCTCGATGACCTGTTCCCACTGGCCCTGGTGCGCGAGCAGCTCGTCCAGCGCGTCGAGCGCTGTCTTGTCGCCGCGGCGCTCGAGCAGAACGCGCTCGTACATCGAGATCGCGTTGTCGACGTCGTCGAGCTGGATCCGATAGATGCCGGCCATGGAGGTGAGCGCATCAGCCCGCTCAGGCGCGGTGTTCGACGTCTCGTAGCGCAGCTCGTAGAGTTTGATGAGATCGTCCCACTCCGACTCGGCCGTGTAGATCTTGACGAGGCTGTCGAACGCCTCGACCTCGTCGGCCTTCAGGCGCAGGACGCGATTCCAGGCGTCGGCGGCCGAGCGTGGATCGTTCTTCTCGCCGTGCAGGATGGCCGCGTTCTTCGCCATGCGCAGACGATCGTCGTCGTTCTTCGCGGCGTTGTAGGCGCGCTCGTACACGTCGAGCAGGCTGTCGTAGTCCTCGCGCTCGCCGTAGAGGGCCTCGAGTCGCTCGAGCGCCATCTCGTTGGCGGGGTCGATCCCGAGCACGTCCTCGAAGGCAGCGACCGCTTTGTCGATGTCCTTGATGTACTGCTCGTAGATGCCCGCGATCTGCACCCGCCGCTCGACCTCGAGCGCCGGATCGACCATCGCGTCCTTCTCGTAGATGTCGATGAGGGCGTGCCAGTCGCGACGCGCGATGTGCAGCCGCTCGAGTTCCTTCAGGACGACCCGATCACGCTCGTCGAGGTCGAGCGACTGGTTCCAGGCGGCCACCGCGGCGTCGAGGTTGCCGAGGTGGGTCTCCTGCACCCGCCCGATGCGCTGATAGAGCTGCTTCTTCTCGTCGTAGTTAGGCGTGACGTCCGCGAGGGTCGCCAGCACTTCGACCAGCTCCGGCCAACGCGCCTCGCTCTCGTCGAGCTCGGACAGCGCGCGCAGGGCGGGCTCGTTCTCCGAGTGCTCGGCGAGCACCCGCTCGTAGAGGCGGATCGCCTCCTTCTTCGAGCCGATCTTGTCGCGCTGCACGTCGGCCGACTTCAGCATCAGCTCGAACTTCGCGTCGCCGTCGATCGACGGCAGCGTCGCCTCGTACACCTCGTAGAGGTCCTGCCACTGGCCAGTCACCGCCGCGAGCCGCTCGAGCTCGCCCATGACGTGCGTGTCGTCGGGGGCGATCTCGTTGGCGTTCTGCAGCACGATGAACGCGCTGTCGGGCTCGTTCAAGCGCACCTCGTGCACCTGCGCGAGGCGCTGGAGGTTGAGCAGCTGCTCGTCCGGCTCGAGGTGGTTGTTGCGCGCCAGCAGGAGCTGCGCGAGCTCACGCCACTGACCGTTGGCCTCGTAGATCACCTCGATGCGATGGCTCGCCTCGAGCTGCTTCGGGTTGGTCTCGAGGATTGCGCGATAGGTCGCGGCCGCGGCGGCCGTGTTCTGCAGGTTGTCCTGCTGGATCGTGCCGACGTGCAGCCACGTCTCGACGCGCTGGTTGTCGTCCTCGATGAGGCCGAGCTTCTTCTCGTAGAGCTCGACGAGGTCCTGCCAACGCTGGGTGTTCTCGTAGAGGACCTCGAGGTTCTGAATCGCCTGACCCGTCACGGTCAGCGTGCCGCCGTCCGCCAGCGGCTCGCCCGCCGGTGCCAGCGCCAGGACGCTGCGCCAGGCCTCAATGCCACCCGGCTGGTCGTTGAAGACGTCGGTGCGGATCTCGGCGAGGTCGCGCCACAGGTCGAGCTGCTCTTCCGGCGTGTACTGCTCGGAGGCGAGCGCCGACTCGAGGATCTCGGCGCGCGCCGAGTCGTTGCCCGAGCCCTGGTGGATGGCGCGCAGGGCGTCCAACGCCTCGCGATCGAACGGCTCTTCGTTGCGCGCACGCTCCCATGCACCCTGCGCGTTGAAGACGTCATCGAGCTCCGACTGCCAGAGGCGCCCGATGCCCTTGAAGACGTCGAGGCGTCGCTGCTTGGTGAGCGGCACGTTCATGCGCAGCTCGCGCTCGTACGCTTCCGCCAGCGCGCCGTAGGCCTTCTGACGGCCGTCGGTGGTGGTCGCCGCGTCGCCCTGCGCCGCGAGGAGGCGCTGCAGCTCGCCGACCGACTCGATGTCGTCCGGACGCGCCGACAGCACGTCTTCCCAGAGTTCGATCGAGCGCGCCGGCTGACCGAGGTACTGCTCGGCGATCTGCGCCATGTCGCTCAGGTGCTGAACCCGCTCGTCGGGGTCACGCGACAGATCCGACAGCCGCTGCAGCACATCGAAGAGCTCGGGCCAGCGCTCGTCGTCGGTATACATCTCGCGCAGCGCGCGCAGCGCCGGCTCGTGCATGTCCTGCAGCTCGAGCACTTCCTTCCACGCGCTGACCGCGTCGTCGCGGCGCCCGAGGCGATCGCGATAGAGCTCGGCCAGGCGCGTCCACACGACCACGCGCTCGTCGTCGAAGATGTCGTCCGACTTCGTCTGCGTGACGAGCACCGGCTCGAGGTCGGCCCAGCGCTCGCCCTGCACCAAGATTGCGTCCAACGCACGCAGCGCGTCGGCGTTCTGCGGGTCGACCGCGAGCAGCTTACGCAGGATGCGCTCGGCCTCGGGTGCAAGCCCCAGCCGGTCGCGCGCGACCACCGCCGCGCGATGCCAGAGCTGCACCTTGCGGTCGTTCTCCGTTGCGATCTCGGCCCCAGCCAACGTGTAGTGGTTGAGTCGCTCATGCCCGTTGATCAGGCCAGCGAGCCGCTCCATCTCGGACAACAGACCGTCGTCCTCGGGGTCGAGCTGGAAGCCCTGCCCGTACCACTCGAGCGCGTCGGCCTCGCTGCCACGCTTGTCGAGGGCGAGCAGCGCCAGGTCGCGCATCAGCTGGAGCTGGTCGTTCGGGTCGTCGATGACCGACAGCTTCATCTGGAGGAGGCTGTCGAGCTCGTCCCAGCGCGAGCCGTCGCGGTAGATCGGCTCGAGCCGCTCAGCCAAGTCGAGCGAGTTGACGCCGGCCTCGAACAGGCGACGCAGCTCGGTGACCGCCAGCGGCGAGGTGCGGTCGAGCTCGAGGATCTCGACGTAGGCCTCGTAGGCCTTCTGCGAGTCTTCCAGGCGCGACTCGGCCACCTTGGCGAGCTTCTCGAGGTAGACGATGCGGCGCGCGGGCTCGGGCTCCGACTCCGCCTGGGCGCGCAGGATGCCGGCCAGCTCGGGCCACATCTGACGTTCTTCGTAGAGGCGATGCAGGCGCTCCTGCACCTCGGCGTGGTCCGGATGATCCTTCGCGATGGCGCGGTAAGCGTCGGTCGCGCGGGCCTTGTCGCCGAGGCGATCCATGAGGATCGCGCCGGCTTTGAGGCGCAGCTCCAGCGCGAGGAAGTCGTCGTCGCCGGCAGCCGCGGCGCGGCTGTAAATCCCGACCAGATCCTCCCAGAAGCCATTCTGCTCGGCGAGGCGCTCGAGCTCACTTATCGTGTGCGCGTTGCGCGGGGCGATCGCGAACGCGCGGGCCTGCGCGTCCAAGGCGCGGCGCGCGTCGACGAGGCGGATCTCGGCGAGGTCCGCCATCTGATGGAGGCTCTCGACCTGCTTCTCGGGCTCGTCGACCTGGTGGGCCGCGAGCACCTCGAACTGCTGCCACAGCTCCTCGAAGCGCTCACCGCGCTCGAGCACCGGTCGCAACGTATTGAACGCCAGCTCGTACGCCTCGCGCTCGGCGAGGATCGTCTCGAGCGCGGTGACCGCACCCTCGTGCTTGGGGTCCTTCTCGAGGAGGGCCCCGTACGCCTCGATGGCGGCGTTGACGTCGGCCAGCTGCTCCGGGTTCTCGTAGAGCTTGGCGATGCGGAACTGCGCATCGGCCCAACCCTGCTGCCCGATGCCGGACTGGATCTGGAGCTCCTGCACCTTGCGCAGGGTCTCCTTGAGGTTGAACCAGTCGCCCTGCTGCGAGTAGAGCGCGTCCAGCTGGACGAGCGAGTCGCTGTCGTTGGGATCCCAACCAAGGATCTGGTGCCAGGTCGCGATCGCGTCGTCGGGCGACTCGAGCTTCTCGGCCTGGACGAAGCCCATCAGCGAAGCGAAGTGCTTCTTGTTGGTCACGTCGCCGGTGCGGCCGATCTTCTCGCGGTAGATGCGGACGAGGTTGTCCCAGTCCTCGGTGCGCTCGTAGAGGGTCTCGAGGTTGTCGAGGCCGACGTCGCCGTTGGGATCGAGCTGATGCAGGGTCTCGAAGACCTCGATCGCCTGGTCGGGCTTGTTGAGCGTGTCGGCCGCGAGGCGACCGGCTTCCGCGTACAGCGCGTTGCGGTCTGCCACCGCGACGCCGTGCATGGGCGCTTTGCGGAGCAGCATCTCGACCAGGTTCGCGAAGTCCTTCTTGTCGCGATGCAGCGCGATGAGCGCGTCGGTCGCCGGCATGTCACCGGGATCGATGTCCAAGATGGCGCGGAACTGCTTCTCGGCGCCGCCGATGTCGTGGGTCTTGTCGCGCGCCAGCAGCGCTATCGTCCGGTGCGTCGCGATGCGGCGCTCGACCGAGGGGATGTCCTCGACTATCGACTGCAGGAACAGGATGAGCTCGCCGTGATTGTCGAGCGTGTCGGTCAGGCGCAGGAGCTGGTCGAGCGTCTTGTCGCTGCCCGGCTCGAGGTTGGCGGCCGCCTCGAACTGCGAGAACGCCATCTCGGGCTGCTGGCCTTCGTTCTCGTAGAGGGCCGCGATGCGGTAGTGCCAGTCGACCTTCTCGCGCACGTCGGTCGCGGCTTCTTCACGCACGGCATACACGTCGACGAGGCGCTGCCAGTCGCCGCGCTGCTCGTAGACGGGCTGCAGGATGGGCGCGATCGAGGGCGCCAGATCGGCGTTGTCGAACAAGCGCTCGAGCGCGTCGATCGCCGCCGCATTGTCGGGCTCGGCCTCGAGCACGCTCGCGTGGATCTCGATCGCCGTGTCCGGACGCTCGAGCGGCTGCTCGTAGATGAGCGCCAGGCGATTCTTCAGGACGACGACGCGCTCCTTGTCCGAAGCGACGAGGCGAATCGTGTCCTCGAGGGTGGTCGCGAGATCTTCCCAGCGCTCGGTGACGGTGAAGAGCTCGTCGAGCCGCTGGATCGCACCGAGGTTGCCCGGCGCCAACGACAAAGCCTCTTCGGCCGGGGCGATCGCGTCCTCGGGACGCGCGAGGCGGTCACGCAACAGATCGACGGTGCGGAAGAGGTAGTCGAGCTTGGTGTCGACCTCGGGCGAGAGGTCGATCTGACCGCGGTAGATCTCGAGCAGGTCTTCGCTGCGATCGAGGTCGACGTAGATCTCCTCGAGCGCGTCGATCGACTCCTTGTGTTCGGGCTCTTCGTCGCGGACCTTCTGGTAGAAGGCGCGGGCCTCCTCGAGTCGCGCGGCCTTGGTGTCCGGGGTCGTGTCGCCGAGGCGCTTGTGCCACGTGCGGGCGACCTCGAGCTTTATCGCGAGGCGGCTCGCCTTGTCGGGCGGGCTGTCGCACTCCTGCGAGTAGAGCGTCACGAGCTGGGGCCAACGACCGAGCTCGGCCGTCAACGCCTCGAGGCCGGCGCGCACCTTGCTGGACTCGGGGCGCAGCAAGAACAAGCGGGCCTCCGTGCGCCACGCCAGATCCTTGTCGTCCAGACGCAGCTCATAGAGCTCGCCGAGGCGTCCGAGCAGCTCGACCTGGGCCTGCTGATCGTCGTCCTCCTGGGCGGCCGTCCACTGCAGCTCGAGCATCTGCGCGAGCTTGGGCCACTGCGATTCACGCTCGTAGACCGGCGCCAGAAGCCGCGTCAGGCGCTGCCGCTCGGCCGGCGCCGCGAGCAGCTCTTCCAGGCGCACGACGGTAATCGCGTGGGTCGGGTCGAACGACAGCGCCGCTTCGTAGCGGTCGATCGCCGCGGCTGCGGCCACCGCCGTGTCGTCGCCGGTGCCGTAGGTCAACATGCCGAGCTGGCTCTCGATGTCCGCCATCAGCGGGGACGAGCTGCCGTCCGCCGACAGGTCGATCGCCATCACATCGCGCTTCTTCTCGAGCACGTCGCGCAGCTCTGCGTAGCGCGACTCCTCGAGATAAATCTCGATGAGCGCGTCGTGCACGCGCTGGTCGGTCGGGAAGTCGTCGTTCATCTCGACGAGCACCGCTTCGGCCTCGTCGTTTGCCTGCACGGCGTTGCGCCACACGTTCGCGAGCTTGAACAGCGTCGCCTTGCGCTCCTCCGAGTCGACCACGGTCGCCAACCGCTTCTGGTAGCAGAGCACGAGCTGGTCGACCGCGCCGGTCGCTTCCCAGGCCCGCTCGGCCGCGTCGAGCGCGCCGCGGTTGTACGGGTCGAGCGCCAGCACCCGATTGAAGAACGTCAGCGACGTGTCATCGGCGCCGAGCTTGTCGCGGTAGACGTGACCGATCTCGAGCAGCACCTCGACCCGCGCCTGATCCGCGTCGATGTGGTCGACCGAGTCCTGGAGCACGTAGACGTAGCTCTCCCAGTTCGACGACGCCTCGGCCAGCGAGCGCAGCTTCGCGTGCAGCTCGGTCGCGCCGGGGTTCTCACTGACGGCCTGCACGTACGCGAAGAAGGCCCCCTCGACGTTGCCGAGCTTCTCTTCCTCGATCTTCGCGCGCTGGAGCAGCAGGTCCTTACGCTCGATCGGGTCTTCGCTCGACTCGAGCACGATCTCGTAGACGTTGGGGAGATCCTTCCACGACCCGATCTCCTGGTAGATCGGGATGAGCATGCGCGCCGTGTCGGCGTGACGCGGCTCCAGCTCGATGACGGCCTCGAGGTTCTTGACCGCGCGGCGCGTGTCTTTCAGCTCGTCCTTCCAGACCGCGGCCGCCTTGTAGAGCAGCGTCACGCGCTCCTCCGGCTCCTCGATCGTCTTCACCTGCTGCTCGAGGGTGCGGACCCACTCGTTCACGTCGCCGTAATTGCGGAAGAACCACTCGAGCCCGTCCCAGTCGTGCTCGGCCAGGTACTTCTTCTTGAGCTCGGTCTGGGCCTTGCGATGCTCCTTGTCGCGCGCCAGGATCTGCCGCCACACGTCGGCGGCCTTCTCGGCGTCGCCAAGGCGCGACGACGCGACCATGCCGAGCTTGTCGAGCAGGTTGACCTGGGCCGGTACGTCCTTCTCGAGGGCGATGCGGCGCTCGAGGATGTCCGACAGACGCTCCCAGTTCTTCTCGCGCTCGAACCAGCTCTCGAGCTCGGTCAGCGCCTCCTTGTTGTTCGGGTCGGTCTCGAGGACACGCTCCCACAAGGCGATCGGCGTCTGGGGCTTGCGCAGCTTCTCCGACGCGAGCTTGGCGAGCTCGACCAGACGCTTGAAGCGCTGGCCGCTATCGGTGACGAGGCCGATCTCGCGCTCGCTTATCGCCACGAAGCTGTCGTAGTCGCGGCGCTGGTCGTAGATGTCCTTGAGGATCTTGATCGCCTCGTGGTTGTCCGGCTCGAGCTCGAGGATCGCCTCGTAGCTCTTGATCGCCTCGCCCGCGTTCGAGAAGCGCTCCATCATGATCGAAGCGATCTGCTTGTGCAGCAGGACCAGCTTCTTCGGATCGTTCTCGTGCTCGACCTTTTGCTGGAGGACCTTCACGAGGTCCGGCCAGCGCTTCATCTCGGTGTACTCGGCCGCGAGCGCGTCGAGCGCCTGGGCATTGCCAGGGTCGATGTCCAAGATCGCCTGCCACGACGCGACGACCTTCGCCGGCGCGTTCATGCGGTTCTTGTAGATGTCGATCATCTCGAGGTGGATCGACGTCTTCTCGGCGATGTCGTCGGGCTCGAGGCGGTCGAGACCTTCCTTGAGGAGGTCGACCATCGCGTTCCACTTGCCGACTGCCGCGTACAGACGACGCAGCGCCCCTTCGGACTCGCCGTCCCGCGGGTTGTCGGCACGGACCTGGGCCCAGAAGCCGACGGCCTTGTCCTGCTGGCCCTTCTCTTCGGCGAGGCGGGCGAGCAAGCGCGCGACCTCGATCTTGTCCTCGTAGCCACCCTTGGCCGGCTCGGTCAGTACCTGCTCCAGCCGGCGCCAGTTGTTCTGGGCGACGTAGAAGTCGATGTAGAACTTGCGCAGGAGATCAGCGGCCTCGGGCTCGTCGGGCAGCGCCTCGACCTTGCGGAAGGCCATCTCGGCCATCTGCTGATCGTTGTAGGTCTGCCAGAACAAGAGGCCGTTCTTGTAGTTCAGCCAGCTCTGCAGGCTCGTGTTGGTCGCCGTGCGCGCGTACTGCGACAGCACGCGAACCATGTGGTTCTGCGCGTTGTCCGGCGCCCAGCGGGGCACGTTCTTGTAGACCTCCTCGAGGGTGTCGCGGTCGTCGGCCGCGGTACTCGCCTTGATGAGGCTCTCGAATGCCTTGACGTCCTGGGGATTGCTATCGACGGCAAGGAAGAGTTCGGTCGACATCGGGCTCGGGCTCCCTCGGATTGCTAGGCTCGCCACGCTTCGCTGCTCGCCAGCCAAATCTCATACGCCAGGCCGGTGTCCCCCTGCCCGCGCGGGGAGGTTCTAGCACGGGTCCCCACGGCTCACAATCGACCCTGAAGCACGAGCTCTCGCGCGGCGCGAGCCCACCGTGGTCGCCGCCCGAGCGCTGCGCCGATTTTTCTGGTGGCTCTCGCCTCGCCACGGCTTTGCCTGCTCGGCAGTTTCAAGCGTGGCAGTGGTGACCATCGGTCAAGCCAAAGTCCCGCCGCGGCCGCAGGTATTTGACAGTTTAATCATGAGAGACAGCCATGGTCATCGGAGGTGTGGGCGCGCTATCTTCTCTCCGTGGTTGACCCTCGCGGAGGTCGGACCCTCGGGAACGACGAACAGAGTGTGCGAGAGGCCGAACGCCTTCGCCTGACGCTCCCGCGTGCCTTCATCATCGGGGCCGCCATCTTCCCGGGTTTCCTGGCGCTCGAGCTGCCGACCATGGTGGCCGACTTCCCCGAGGTCTCGTGGACCTGGCCCGTCTCGCTGCGCCTGCTCGGCTCGCTGGTCTTCATGATCGGCGCGCTGGTGGCCGAGCGGCGCAAGCTCGCCCCCGTCCCGCTGCTCGTGCTCGCGTCGGCCACGCTGGCGCTGACCGCGGTCTGCGCGGCGTGCTCGTCGTGGCGGCTCGGCGGCCACTCGAGCGACATCAGCAACGCGATGGCGTTCTACTTCGTCGGCGTAGCGACGCTCGTACCGTCGTCGCTCGGGCGCTCGCTGGTGATGATGATGCCGACCTATCTCGCCTACTTCGGGGTACTGATGGCGCTCGAGGCGAGCGGTGAGCGCGGGCTCGTGTTCGACCGCTCGTTCGTCTACACGCTCATCATCCAGTTCGGGATTGCGGTCTTCGCCGCGACTGGCGCGCACATCCTGTGGGCCTCACGCCAGCAGCTCTATCGCGCGCGGCGCCTGGGTCGCTATCGCCTCGACTCGCTCGTGATGCGTGGCGCGTCGAGCGAGGTGTGGCGCGCGACCGAGCACGTGAAGGGCGGCCTGCCGCGGCCGGTCGCACTCAAGATCGTGCGCGCCGAGCGCAGCTTCGATCGCGCGCTGCAAGACCAGTTCGAAGGCGAAGCGCGCGCCGCCAGCTCGCTCACCTCGGAGCACACGATCCGCATCTACGACTTCGGCGCCAGCGACGACGGGCTCGCGTTCCTCGCGACGGAGCCGCTGCAGGGCACCGATCTCGAGTCGCAGGTGTACACGCACGGGCCGCTCGAGCCGCGGCGCGCCATCCACATCGCCAAGCAGGTCGCGCTGTCTCTTATAGAGGCGCACCGCCGCGGCCTCGTGCACGGCGACATCAAGCCGGCCAACATCTTCGTGCTGGATACAGCGGGCCACGAAGACCACGTCAAGGTGCTCGACTGGGGCATCGCCCGCGACCTGTGGTGGCGCCTGCCGACCGTGACGCACGAAAGCTTCATCGTCGGCACCCCGGCCGTGATGGCGCCCGAGGCGTTCACCGGCACGGTCAGCCCACGCAGCGACGTGTACGCCTTCGGCGCGAGCCTCTACTGGCTCCTCACGGGCACCTATCCGGTCAACTTCGAGCCGGGTGAGGGCCCGTGGACCGCGCACAAGCGCTCGCAGGTGCTGGCGCCGTCGATCGCGCGCAACCAGCTCTTCCCGGCGGGCCTCGACTCGCTCGTGCTGCAGTGCCTCGGCAAGGAGCCCGAGCAGCGTCCGGCCGATATGGCGGTGGTGCTCGCGGCCTTGCGCGCGCTGCCGGTGGAGCCTTGGACCCTCGCCAATGCGGCCACTTTTTGGGGCGCCATCCGCGGCGGTCGGCCCGCCCCCGCGAGCGCGGCAGCCGTTACGAATATTGCGATTGGCGCGGGTGGCGCGAGTGGCGCACCGGCGAGTGGCACCCCGAATCCCATCGCGCACTAGCCGTTCAGCTCACGATGCGACCTTGATCAACGACCCAGCGGCGGGTCGCGATGTCGCTCGCGAGCTGCTGTTCGTGGGTGACGACGACCATCGTCATGCCGGCTGTCGCGAGCCCGACGATGACGTCCATCACCTCCTTGCGCATGCCCGGATCGAGCGCGCTGGTCGGCTCGTCGAACAGCATCACCTCGGGGTCCTGCGCCAGCGCCCGGGCGATCGCTATGCGCTGCTGCTGCCCCCCGGACAGCTCGTGCGGGTAGGCGTCGCCCCGATCGGCGAGGCCCACCCGGGCAAGCAGCTCGCGGGCGCGTCCATCGGCGACGGCGCGCTCATGCCCGCGCACAACCCGTGGCGCGAGGCTGACGTTGGCGATCGCGGTCAGGTGGGGGAACAGGTTGAACTGCTGGAACACCATGCCGACCTTGGCGCGCAGGCGTCGCAGCGTCTCGCTGTGGGCGCGACCGTGCTGCATGCCGGGCACGAGGCGAAAGCCGGCGATGTCGATGCTGCCGGCGTCGAACGGCTCGAGGTAGTTGAGGCAGCGCAAGAGCGTCGTCTTGCCGGCGCCCGACGGCCCGACGACGGCGACCACCTCGCCCTTTTCGAGGTCGGCGTCGACGCCCACGAGCACCTCGCGGCTGCCGTGTCGCTTAGAGAGTCCGCGGACGCTGATCACGGGCGAGCCTCCTCTCGAGTCGACGGGCCAGCTCGGACAACGGGAGGCTGAGCGCGAGGTAGAACGCGGCGCAGGCGAGGCCCGGCACGAGCCAGCCGTGCAGATCGACCGCGGCGATGGTCATGCGCTTGGTCAGCTCGATGACGGTGATGACGCTGATGAGCGACGAGTCCTTGAGGAGCGACACGAAGTCGTTGGTCATCGGCGGCAGCGCTATCGTGAAGGCCTGCGGGATGAGCACGTGCCGGAGCGTCTGCCAGGGCCCGAGGCCCAGCGCCTTGGCCGCCTCGGTCTGGCCACGCGGCAGCGCCAGCAGCGCCCCGCGATAGACCTCTGCCTCGTAGGCCGCGTAGTTCATGCCGAGGCCGATGATGGCGGCCTGCATCGGGTCGAGGTTCCAATACGGCGCCAGCCCGTAATAGAGGACGAAGAGCTGGAGCAGCACCGGCGTCCCGCGAAAGAGCTCGATGTAGACGCGCGCCGCGACCGCGACCGGACGACCTCCATAGACGCGTGCCAGCGCCAGCCCAAGGCCAAGCGGCACCGCCAGCAGGAACGCCAGCAGCGACACCTGCAGCGTGACGCCGGCCGCTTCGAGGAACAGCCCGAGCTGGTTCAGATCGAAGCTGCGCGCGCGATCGACGGGCTCCAGGATGGGCGGCGGTGGGTCGGTCTGGCGATGGTTCCAGAGGTTCCACTTGGTCAGGATCCGCTCCATCTCGCCGTCGCCGATCATTGCGTCGAGGCCCTGGTCGACCGCCGCCTTGAGCTCGCTGTCGGCCTTGCGCATGGCGGCGACATAGGTGCCACGCGCGATGTCGCCGGGCAGGCACACGACGCCGTCCATGCGGCAGCCGTAGCGGTCGGCGATCACGTCGTCGAGCAGGACCGCGTCGACGCGCTTCTGGACGAGGTCGAGGTAGGGCTCCTCGACGCCTTCGTAGAGGCGGATCTCGACCCGCTTCGAACGCAGGATGTCGTGCGCGACGGTCTGGTTGAGGGTGCCGACGGGGCGGTTCTCGAGGTCCTCGAGCGTCTTGTAGGGGCTGTCTTTGCGCACGGCCAGCGTCTCGCCGTAGACGTAGTAGGGCCGCGACAAGAGCGTGCGATCGGCCCGCTCGGCGGTGGCCTCGATGCCGTTCAAGGTCAGGTCGAAGTCGCCGCGCTCGAGCGAGGGGATGAGGTTGCTCCAGTTGTACTGGACCATGCGCTGGCGCACGCCGAGGCGCTTGGCGAGCGCGTCCATGATCTCGGTCTCGAAGCCGGTGAGCTTGCTCGGGTCCTTCGGGTCCTCGAAGACGTACGGCTCACCGCCCTGGAGATCGGCCGCCCACACGAGCTCGCCGCGCGCCTTGATCTTGGCCCAGGTGTCGCCGGTCCCTGCGGAGCTCGACTCGCTGCACGCGGACGTCGCCAGTGCGAGCGCGCAGGTCGCCAGAGTGAGCGAGATCGCTCTGCGGGACGGGTTCGAAGGGGGGTCGGTGGGGAACATCGCGGCTCTCGGCTGAGGCACGCTGGTGATACTGCGATTTGACCGGATGCGTTAGTGGCTCCGCGCGGCCACCGGGCGTGACGCCGACGAGGCCGACGATGACGCACATGGCGCCGAGGACGCCTCACATGGCGCCGGGAAGGGGGTGAGGAGGCGCCCGCGCAGAGTGAGGGGTCACTTTGGAGGGGTGAGGGCCCGCCCGCAAGGGGGTGAGGGGCCGCGCGGAAGCAGTGAGGAGGCCCGCGGGAGGGGTGAGGAGGCCCGGCGCAGGGGTGAGGGCCGCCTGCCCTTTGCGCTTGTTATCAAAACGGCTATCGTGTCGGCCATCGTTGGTCCTGAGCGTTTGCCTCTCCACCCTGTCACTCCTACTCAAGGAGATCTTGCATGCCCGTCAGCCTTCCTAGCTCTCTGCCTGTCGTCTCGCTCGCGCCCGTCACGCTCGAGTCCCTCACCGCCGAGGTCGATGCGCTCGTCGCGCAGTCGTTCAGCGCCGCCTCCTCACACGCAGGCGATCTCGTCGCCGACGCGGACGAGATGACGGGCGCCCTTGACGACATCCCCGACCTGGTCGCGCGCGGCTACAAGGTGTCCGAAGCGCTGGTCGATCGCGTGCGCATCCTCGCCGCGATGTTGGCCCCGAACGCCAGCGAGCGCGACCGCGCCAGCACCGCGCGCAGCGTCCCCAAGAAGGAGCGCGGCGAGATCAGAAAGCGCCTCCTCGCCATCCGCTCCGCGCTCGGCTCGATCGCCACCGCGGCCGGCCTGCCGTCGAACCTGTTCGCGCTCGGCACCAACAACAGCACCCGCGTCAACGTCGTGATCGAGCGCGTCGCGCGCGTGCTCGACAACGCCAAGGCCCTCCGCGCCGAGCTGCCGGACACCGCCCGCGTCGAGGCGCTCATCGCCGAAGGCGAGGGCCTCATCGCGCGCGTGCGCAGCCTGCGTGGCGCGGGCGCCGTGGCCCTGCACAGCGACACCACCCTGACCCGGCGCTACCAGGCGACCGGGCGGCTCCTGCTCGACGCGCTCGTCTACTTCTCGCGCCAGGGCCGCGCCGCCTACCCCGACGACCCCACCCGCTACAGCCGCTACGCGCTCGACCACGTCTACGGCCGCAAGGCAAGCGTCGCTGGCGACCCGGGCGCGGGCGGCAAGAGCGGCCACCCCGAGGTCGTCGATCCCGACGACCCCATCAGCGACGCCGACGCGTGAGGCGCTGCTAACGGCCCATCGCGCGGATGAGGCGGGCCCGCGCCAGCGCCAGCGACAGCTCGGCGCTGGTGCGGTCGGAGGCGGCGATGGCGACGCGGGTCTGGGCGTCGGCCAGCTCGATGCCCGAGCCGATGCCCTCCTTCCAGCGCTCCTCCGCGAGCCGCAGCTCGACCTCGGCGGCCTCCCGCACGGCGGTCGACGCTTCGATCTCCGACTTGGCCGACACGATCGCTTCGACCGCTGAGCTCACCTCGGAGAACACCCCGACCTCGAGCTCCTTCAAGACCACGCTGGCGGCGTCGAGATCGGCGCGCGCGGCGGCGACGCCAGCGCTGGTGCGACCCCCGTCGTAGAACGGCCACGTGAACGTGACGCCGACCTGCCACGACGGCGCCCACTCCTTGAGCCCGACGCTGCCGACACCGAGCTGCGCGTCCGCGGTGAGAAACGGCAAGAGCCCCTTCTCGGCGGCGGTGACCGCGGCCTCGGCCGTGGCCACGCGACGACGCTGGGCTTCGACTTCGGTGCGCACACCATAGGCCTCGGACGCGAGCGCGTCGATCGCACCCGACTCCTCGGCCAGCGCCTGCGACCAGGGACCTTCGACGCCGGTCGGCGTGGCGGCCATGCCCATCGCCTGCCCGAGCGAGACCAGCGCCTGGCGCGCCGCCGTCTCCGCGCGCACCTCCTCGGTGCGGGCGCGCGCCTCCTGCGTCTTGGCGCGCGCGACCTCGATGGCGGCGCGGGTGCCGGCCTGCACGAAGCGCTCGGCCTCCGCGCGATGGCGCGTCTCGGCGGCATGGTTGGCCTTCGCGACCGCGACCAGCTCGTGCTGGGCCTTGGCGACCCAGAATGCCTGATCGACCGCCGCGACGATGTCACGCTCGGTCGCGGTGATCGACGACTCGTCGGCGCCGATGGCGGTGCGTGCCACGCGTTCGGCCGCGGAGGTCCGGCCGAAGTCGGTGATCGTCCAGCTGCCGACGACGCCGGCGCGCACGGTCACGTCGGGGTCGCCGAAGTCCCTCGGCGGGTTGTTGCCGACGGTCGCGTCGACCTGGCCCGAGACGGTCGGGTTGAGGGCCGTGCCGATCTGGTCGGCGCGCGCCTCCGATGCGCGGATCTGCGCGCGCAAGCGCACCAGCGTCGGGTGCCCGGCGAGCGCGCGTGAACGCGCCGCCGCGAGTGTCAGGACGCCTAGCGGCTCGGCCGCGACCGCCGTGCCCGCGAGCGTCCCCACCATCACGACCCCGACCACCGATGTCACTCGTGCGAACATATCCGTCCTTCCAACATGCTTTGACTGCTGCGCCGAGCCCCTCAGGTCTCGGCACGCAGCGCGACGATCGGGTCGAGCTGCGACGCCTTCACGGCAGGATAAAGACCAAAGACGACACCCACGCCACCGGAAACACCGATGGCCAGGAAGGCGGTCTCGGTCGGGAACACCGAGTGCCAGCCGAGCGCGGCTGACAGTTGATCGGCGCCGACCGCGCCGAGGCCGAGGCCTAACAATCCACCGAGGCCGGCCAGCACGATCGACTCGACCATGAACTGGATCATCAGGTCGATGGGGCGTGCGCCGACGGCCATACGGATGCCGATCTCGCGGGTGCGCTCGACCACCGAGACCAGCATGATGTTCATGACGCCGATGCCGCCGACGACCAACGAGACCGCGGCGATGGCCGCGAGCAGGGTCGTGATCGTGTCGGTCGTCGCCTTACGCGCGGTCGCGAACTCGGCCAGGTTGCGCACGCGGAAGTCGTCCTCGTCATTGGGCCCGAGCTTGTGCCGCTCACGCAGGAGCGACGTCACCTGGGCTTCAGCGCGGTTGATCTGCTCGGGGTCGGTGGCCGAGACGTAGATCGAGCCGCGCAAGTAGTCGCCGAGTCCACCTTCGATCTTGCTGCGGTAGGTCTTCATCGGGATGAAGACGGTGTCGTCGTAGTCCTGGCCGTTGGGCGCCTGACCCTTGGCCTCGAGGACGCCAATCACCTCGAACGGGGTGTTCTTGATGCGCACGGAGCGGCCGACCGGGACGGCGTCGCCGAAGAGCTGCCAGGCGACCGTCTGGCCGAGCACGACGACCTTGGCGCCGGTCTGCTCCTTCTCTTCGTCGAGCGACTTGCCGCTCACCGGCTTCCAGTTGCGCAGGCGCAGGAAGTCGATGGTCGTGCCGGTGACCTGCGTGTTCCAGTTCGCCTCGTCCGAGGCGACCTGCGCCCGCACCTGGAGGATCGGCGCGGCGTATTCGACCGCGGGGCACTCGCGCGCGATCGCCGTGACGTCCTCGAACGTCAGCGCGGCGCCGCTGCCCTCGCCACCGCGGACCGCGCCGACGGAGTCCGACTGGGGGCGGATCACCAACATGTTGGTGCCCATCGACTCGAAGACGGCCGTAATCTGCTCACGCGCGCCAGCGCCGACCGCCATCATCGCGATGACCGCGGCGACCCCGATGACGATCCCGAGCATCGTCAGGAACGAGCGCATCAGGTTGCGGGTAAGGGCACGGATCGCCACGCGAAAAGCCGACCAGAGGTTCATGCGTCGGCTCCTGTCAGGGGGGTTGCGATGAGCGGCGTTTGCCGCTCGTCCTTCACGATGAGTCCGTCCTTCAATTGCACGACGCGCGACAGGTACTGAGCGATGTCCCACTCGTGCGTCACCAGCACCAGCGTGATGCCGTGCGCGACCAGGCCCTGCATGATCGCCATGACCTCGATGGAGGTGGCGGAGTCGAGGTTGCCGGTCGGCTCGTCCGCGAGCATCACCTGCGGCTCGCCGACCAACGCGCGCGCTATCGCCACGCGCTGCTGCTGGCCACCGGAGAGCTGGCTCGGGCGATGATCGAGGCGGCCCGCGAGGCCCACCTGCTCGAGCGCGGCGATCGCGCGTCGCTTGCGGTCGCGTCCGCTGGTGCCCGAGTAGAGGAGCGGCAGCTCGACGTTCTCGAGCGCGGTCGTGCGCGACAGCAGATTGAAGCTCTGGAAGACGAACCCGAGCGTGCGGCCGCGCACGACCGCCAGCTCCGACCGGGAGAGCTTCGACACGTCCTGGCCGAGCAGGTGATAGCTGCCGCTGGTCGGCCGATCGAGGCAGCCGATGATGTTCATCAACGTCGACTTCCCCGAGCCAGAGGTGCCCATGATCGCGACCGACTCGCCGCGACGCACCGTCAGGCTCACGCCCTTGAGCGCGCGCAAGGTCGTCTCACCCATCGTGTAAACGCGCGTCACGTCGCGGATGGCGATCGCCTCGTCCGAGGCCGCTGCTGCGACCGCCGTCACGGTGCCTTACTCGCCGGCACGTCGGTCACCAGGTCGTCGCCCGGCGCGAGCTCGCCCTCGACGAGCTCGGTCCAGGTCCCGTCGGTGAGGCCGGTCTTGACGCGCACGAGCACCGCCTCACCCTTGACCACCTTCCACAGCGTGCGCTTGCCGTCGCCCTCGCCGCCGCTGGCGACCTGGCGCGGCCCGCCGATGCCACCCAGCAGACCACCGGTCGTCTTCTCGCTGTCTTCGCCACGCATCCGCCGCAACGCCTCGGGCGTCGGTCGGAAGCGCAAGGCCGCGTTCGGGATGCGGATCGCTTGCGGGATGGCGCGCGTGACGAACGTGACATTGGCGGTCATGCCGGGCTTCAGCGCGAGGTCGTCGTTGGCGACGTCGATGACCGCGTTGTAGGTGACGACGCCCTGCACGCTGGTCGGCGAGTTGCGGACCTGGCGCACCATGCCGGCGAAGCTGCGGCCGGAGAACGCATCGACGCTGAAGGTCGCCGCCATGTCCTGGGTGATGCGGCCGACATCGCCCTCGGCGACGCTCGTGTCGATCTGCATGCGCGCGAGATCTTCGGCGATCGTGAACAGGATCGGCGACTGGAACGACGCGGCCACGGTCTGTCCGACATCGACCGATCGCTGCAGCACCACGCCGTCGACCGGCGAGTGGATGAAGGTGTAGCCGAGCGCCAGGTCCGCCTGGGACAACGACGCTTCCGCCTGCTCGACCTGGGCCTTGCGGGCGGCGATCACCGACCGGGTCGTGGCCGCGCGGGTGCCGGCGGTGTCCGCCTCGGAGGCGGAGATGAGGTCACGCTTGCGCAGCTCGGTGAGGCGCCCGAGCTGGCGCTGCGCTTCCCTCGACTCCGCCTCGGCCTGGTGGAGGTTGGCCTTCGCGACCGCCAGGTTGGCCTTGGCCTGGGCGACCTGGGCCTCAAACGTCTGCGGCTCGAGCCGGGCGATCAGGTCGCCCGCCTTGACCCGGTCGTTCCAGTCCGCGTGCAGCTCGAGCACGCGGCCGGAGACCTGCACACCGACCTGCACCGCGTTCCTCGGCGCGAGCGTGCCGGTCGCGGTGACCCGCGCGGCGATCGGCCCCTGGTCGACCTTCGCCGTCTCGAAGGCGATCGGCGCGCGTTGCTTTGCGGCCCACGGCGCCCAGGCGTAAACGCCGACTCCGGCCCCGGCGACAAGCACGACGACGATGATGATGCGAGTGAGCTTGGACATTGAGAGCTTTGGGCGACTGCCCAGGCCGCCTTCGTGCACGGAAGGCCCGGGCCAGCCGCATCCTGGGGCGAATGCCCCGCTGTGCAAGGCTTTCCACGAATCGACGCGGCGGCTTAGAATGCGCACCGGTCGCGCGGCGCACAAGCGCGTCTGGATGAAGAGTGCGTGAGTTTCGTGACGGCGGAGGTGCTGCGCCGGGCAACTCGTTCCCTGAAAACTTGAAGCCCGGGACCTGACGTGCGAGGCACCAGCGATGGCAGGCGCGCTGCGCAAGATATGGGGACGGATCCGGGGTCCGCTGCGGGTGAGCGAGCTGTCGCGACTGCCGGCCCTCATCGGGGAGCTGACCCCGGTCGAGATGCGCTTCGTCGGGCGCACGCTCTGGCACACGGTCCTGGTCGGCGTCAGCGCGGGCATCATCGGTGCCGCCTTCTTCGCGATCCTCGAGTGGCTTCAGCTCGTGCTGCTCGAGGACCTGGTCGGCTACGTGCCGCTGCGCGCGCATGGTGAGATCGCGGCAATGCAGGCCCATGAGCCGGTGAGCGGATCGATCCCGTGGCTCTTGCTGATCGTTCCGGCGCTCGGCGGGCTCCTGTGCGGGCTGGTGGTCAAGTACGTGCCCGAGGTCGCGGGCGGCGGCGCCGACTATGCGATCGAGGCCTTCCATCATCACGGCGGCTACATCCGACGGCGCGTCATCTGGGCCAAGCCGCTGGCGTCGTTCCTGACGCTCGGCACCGGTGGGGCGGGCGGTCGTGAGGGCCCGACCATGATGATCGGCGCGGCCATCGGCTCGGCGCTCGGGCGGGCCCTGCGTCTGGGCGCGCGCGAACGGCGCATCCTGTTGGTGGCCGGCATCGCGGCGGGTATCTCGGCCGTGTTCCGCACGCCGCTCGGCGCCGCGTTGCTCGCGGTCGAGGTGCTGTATCGCGACGACTTCGAGTCGGACGCGCTGGTGCCGTGCATCCTCGCCAGCGTCGTCTCGTATTCGATCGTGATCTCGCTCTATGGGGAGAGCACCCTCCTCGCGCACTCGCCGCGTTATCCGTTCACGCCGGCGCACCTGCCGCTCTACGCGCTGCTCGCGGTGTTCATCGCGGCCATGGGCTACCTGACGCTACGCGTGTTCGGCGGCATGCGGCGCCTGTTGCAGCGCCTACCCGGACCCGCCTGGGTGAGACCCGCCTGGGGTGGGCTGCTGCTCGGGATGTTCGTGACCCCGCTGATCGTGCTGGCATCCGACCTGGTCGCCACCGAAGGCTCGGGGCTTGGCCTCATGGGTGGCGGCTACGGCGCAGCCCAGATGGCGATCACCGGGGCGAGCTGGCTGCCGGTTGGCTGGACCGGGGCGATCTTCTTGTTCACGCTCGCGCTCGCAAAGCTCATCGCGTCTTCGCTCACGATCGGGTCGGGCGGAAGTGCTGGCGACTTCGCGCCTTCGCTGGCGATCGGCGGCCTCCTCGGCGGCGCCTTCGGGCGCGCGGCCCAGCTCCTCATCGACCCGAGCATCGATCCGGGCGCCTTCGCGTTGGTCGGCATGGGCGCCTTCTACGGTGGCATCGCGCACGTGCCGCTGTCGGCGCTGGTGCTGGTCTGCGAGCTCGCGGGTAACTACGACCTGCTGGTGCCACTGATGTTGGCGCTCGGCGTGAGCATCGTCGCGCTGCGCCGCCGGACCCTCTACGAGGCCCAGGTACCGAGTCAGCGCGACTCGCCGATGCATCGCGAGGGCGCCATCCTCGGGGCCTTCGAGACCACGCTGGTGCGCGACGTGATGGACGCGATGCCGGACTTCGGGGTGTTCTCGCCGGACACACCCGCGACCGAGATGCTCAACGCGGTTGCCCACCATGCTTGGCAGGACACGTTTCCGGTGCGCGCGAGCGACCGCGGCCTGGTCGGCATGGTGCGCGTCGATGCCTTGCGTAGACTGGCCGCCGATCCCCAGCTTGCCGCGCGCTCTACCGCGGCCAACCTGATGCAGCCGCCGATCGTGGCGCGCCCATCGGACACCCTGCGCAGCGCCACCGAGCGGCTGATGGCCCAGGGTCTACGCGAGCTCATTGTGGTCGATGGGGAGGGCGCCGACGCCCAGATCGTCGGCTTCCTCGACGAGGACCAGATAACGCGCCGCACGCTCGCGGCCTTGACGCAGGTCAGTGGCCCGCACCGGACGCAGACCCGGATGCGCGCGGTTCAGCCGCCACCCTCGCAACGCTAGGCTGGGGCGCGCGCTCCTACTTCTCTTTGCGCGAGTCGGTTGCGCCGGGCACCGCGATGAGCGCGACGACGCGCTGACCGATGACGAGGCCCGCGAAGTCGTCCAGGGCGACGACCACCTCGAGAATCTTGGTGTCGTTTCTCTCGGTCGGGTCGTCGGTGCGCTGGTTCTTCCGCCCCATGCGGCGCCCGAGGCTGCGGACCGTCCCCTTGAAGACCTTGTCGCCGAACGCCTTGGCCGACACCTTCACAGGCGCCCCGACCGCGACTTTAGCGAAGTCGCGCTCGTCGACGTCGACCCGCACGGTGAGGCGGCGCGTGTCGCCAATGACGACCGAAGCCTCGCCAGCCGGCTCCAGGTGTTCGCCGGCGCGCACCTTCACCTGCAGGACTTCGCCCGCGATGGGCGCGCGCACCTGACGCTGGTCGAGGCGGGCCTGCGCTTCGACGAGGCGCGCTTCGGAGATGCGCACGTCGGCCTCGGCGACCGCGACGTCCTCGGCACGACTACCATTGACGCTGGCCGCCTTCTTCGCGTCGGCGGCGTTGGCTGAGAACGCGTCGGCCTCGGACTGGCGCTTGGCGCGATCGAGCTCGTCGGGGGTGGCGGCGCCACCTTCGGACAGGCGCAGCGTCCGGTCGTAGATCCCACGCGACAGCCCGGCGCGCGTCTGGGCAGCGCGTGCCTCGGCGATGGCGGCGCGCACGTCTTCGACGCGATTGCCCTTCAAGACCTTGTCGCGGCGGGCGCGCGCGGCCTCGACATCGGCCTCGGCCGAGGCCAGCGCGGCGCGTTCGCTGGCGTCCTCGAGCGCGATGAGCGGCGTGCCAGCGGTGACCTTGTCGCCCTCGGCGACGAGCACCTTGGCGATGCGACCCGGGACCTCGCTCGCGACCTTCGTCTCTTCGCTGTCGGGCTCGACGACGCCATTGCCGCCGATGATGTCCGCCAGGTCGCTGCCGCCGGCGCTGGCACCGACCGCAAGTGCGGCGACCATCGGATCTTTGAAGTCCGCGCCGGCCTCGGGGCTGCCGGCCGGGGCGACCAGGACGCGGCCCGCGAGCTTGCGATCGGGCGGGCGCGGGATGGTCGGCGAGTCGCGCGTGACGAGGCCGAAGATCGAGTAGCCCATGCCTGCGAGCAGGAGCAGCGACAACGTTGACCAGAGGATGCGCTTCATCGGGAGGCTCCGGAGGGGGACTGGGGTGGGGCTTGCGCGGCGCCGACAGCGCCCTCGACGCCGTGGATGGCGCCCTGCACGATGCGGCCGTCCTCGATGCCGACGATGCGGTCGGCGAGGTGGAAGATGCGGTTGTCGTGTGTGACGACGACGACGGTCGTGCCGTGCTGGCGGCCGAGGTCGACCAGCAGCTCGGTCACCTCGAGGCCGGCCTTGGCGTCGAGGGCCGCGGTCGGCTCGTCCGCGAAGATGAGCGGCGGTTCGCCGGCGAGCGCGCGCGCGATGGCGACGCGTTGGCGCTGCCCGCCCGAGAGTTCGTTGGGGCGCCGCTTGCGCTTGTCGCCGAGGCCGACCTGGACGAGCAGCTGGTCGGCTTCTTCGTTGGCGTCTTTCAGGCCCCGGCCGCGTAAGCGCGAGATCATCGCGACGTTGTCGCGGGCGGACAGCGACGCGATGAGGTTGTGGCCCTGGAAGACGAAGCCGATCACCGACGAGCGGAAGGCCGGTAGCTGGCGGTCCTTCAGGCGCGTGATGTCTTCGCCGAAGAGGCGGACCTCGCCGGAGGTGGGCCGCAATACGCAGCCGAGGATCGAGAGCAACGTCGTCTTGCCCGAGCCCGATGGCCCGACCAGCATGACGAGCTCGCCCTGCTTCACCTCGAAGTCGACGTCGGCCAAGGCGCGGAACGCGAGCGCGCCGCTGCCGAAGACCTTGTTGACGCCGCGGGCCCAAATCGCGAGGTCGTTCCGGAGTTCAGGATCTGGGCTCATCGGAACACCATGCCCGGCTCGAGTTTGCGCACGCGCCGGAGCGCCAGGAACGAAGCGATCACGCACAACCCGATCATCACGAGCGGGGTCATGACGATGAGCTGGAGCGGGACGATCATGGCGAGGTTGGCCGAGCGGATCCCCTCGGACGCGAAGCCGACCATGCCCAGGCCGATGAACGATCCGAGCACGGCGTACATCACCGACTGCACCAGCAGGAGCCGTGAGAGATCGCCGTTGGTCGCGCCGATCGCCTTGAGGGTCCCGAACTCCTTGATGTTGTCCAAGACCGACGAGAACATCGAGAGCGCCACGATGATGAAGCCGATGAGCAGCCCGAACGCGGTCGAGGTGCCGAACGTGATGCCGAGCTGCTCGCCGAGCAGGGTCTTGACGATCGTGTCGTGGAACTTCTCGCGCGTCATGACGCGCGTCTCGGGCAGCCGGTCCTGGAGGCGCGCGGCCACGACGGTAGCGGTCTCGCCGGGCGCGATGGTGACCAGCACGAAGTTCTGCTCTTCCGGGCCGAAGCCGAGGAGGCTGCGTGCGAGCTTCGCCTCGAAGAACGAGTACGGTGGCCCGAACGGGTTGAGGCCCCACGTGAAGCCGACCGCGCTCACCTCGAAGCCGTTGACCTCCCGCACGCTGCCGAGGTTGACGTTGCCCATCTTCTCGCGCCGCGCGTCCTCGAAGAACCCGGCGTTGGGCAATGCCAGAGCGCGGCGATCGCCCGCGACGATGTTCCAGGGACCGCCGAGCCAGGGGTCGCTGGGACCTATCGGGAGATCGAGGCCGATTATCGCGACCGGCTCGGAGCCGCCCCACGGCCGCTGGATCGAACCCGTCCCATAGACGAGTGGGTGCGCTGCGGCGACGCCGTCGGTCGTGCGAGCTTGCGTGAGGATCGCTTCGGACAGGCGCTTGCCGGGCTGGAGCTGGTTGGTGCCCGGCGGGGTGATCCAGACCTCGGCGCCGGCGTTGTCGACGAACATCGTGTTCTTCTGGAGGAGGCCGAACAGGATGCCGAGCTGCTGCGACGAGAGCACGACCGCGAAGACGACGCCGAGGGTCGTGCCGATGAGCTTCGGCTTGTCGTAGAACATCATGCGGAGGGCGAGGGCGACGGTGGCTCGCGTGCGCGCGAGGGTCCCGCTGCGGGCCCGCTTCAGGCGCAGGCGTACGTCCGAGTTGCTGCGGACGGTTGTTCGGGTGGTGCTCAAGGTGTGGCTCCGGGGGCCGTGAGGTCGAGCCCGGCGGCGGTGGCGAGCAGCACCCGAGCGAGCGCGAGCTCGGCCTCGGAGCGCGCGAGTTCGATGCGGGCGGCGAGCAGATCGCGGCGGGCGCTGTCGAGGTCGAGCGCCGTTGAGACGCCCTCGCGGTTGCGCACGTCGACGTCGGCCAGCGCGCTCTCCTGGGAGGCGACCTCGGCGCGCGCGGCGGCGATGCGCGCCTTGCGATTGGTGACCTGGCCCCATACGTCTTCGATGCGCGCACGGGCTGCGCGGCGGGCGACCTCGACCCGGCGGTCGGCGGCGCGGGCGCGGGCGGCGATCGCGTCGTCTTGCGCAAGCGTCGGGAGATCGATGCGGAAGGTCGCGGTGACGCCAACCTGGAAGTTGTCGGGCTCGCCAAAGCCGTTGGCGTTGGTGATGCGCTCGGCGATGAAGGCGTCGATGGTCGGCACCAGATCGAGGCCGGCAGCGCGTGCTTCGAGGCGCAAGGCAGCCGCCTCGCGCTTGAGCGATACGATGGCAGGGAGTGTGTCGACCTTGGTGAGCCAGTCGTCGAGGCGACCGTCGCGCGGGTCGTCGACCTCGGTCGTGGTCGTTGAGACGAAGTCGACGGCCTGCCCGGTGAGCTGGGCGAGGCGGCGGCGGGCGCTGTCCTCGTCCGTGCGCGCGTCGGCCAGGGCGCGGCGGCTGCGCGCGATCTCGGCCTCGGCGCGAGCGACCTCGAGCGGCCCGGCGAAGCCCGCCGCGAGGCGCGCACGGATGCGGGTCAGGCGCTCGTCGGAGGTCGCGAGCTCGGTCTCGGCGATGGTCGCACGGGCATGAGCGAAGACACCTTCATAGTAGGCGTTGGCGACCGCCTCGTCGGTGCGTGAGACGCTGTCGGCATAGATCGCCTCCTGCCCTTGCAGGCGGCGCTCGCTGGCGTCGATGCGCGCGCGGCGACCCAGATCGAGGAGCGGCACCGTCAGCGTAAACGTCGCCTCGAGCTGCTCGTGCGGGGTGATCACGATCTCGCGTGTGCGGTCACCGTCGGGCAGCTGCACGCGCGCATCACGCTGGTTGTGGGTGTAGCCCAGGCGTGCTTCGAAGCGGGGCCAGAGGCCGCCGTCTTCGACTTCGAGGGCGGCCTTGCGGGCCGCGAGATCGGCGTCGCTCGCGCGCAAGTTGGCCTCGTAGCCGCGCGCCGCGCGCATGAGTTCGGGCAGCGACGTGGACGCTGGCGGCGCGGCGAGGAGCGCGACGAGGCAGGTCACGAGGGGCAAGGTCATGAGCGGAGTTCCGTTGCGGTGATACGCGGCAAGAAACCGGCGAGGGCGGCCGCGAGGGTGCGCCGCACGCGGGCGGGTCCTTCGCTCGTGTCGCGGCCGACACCGTTGTCGAGGCTCGCGTGGAAGTGGGCGATTGCCATCACCAGATCGGCCAGCGCATCGGGCGGGACCTCTGGGTTGAGGCGTCCAAGCCGCTGCTCGGCCGCGATGTAGCGACCGAGCAGCGCCATCGCGTGGTGCGGTCCCATGTCGCGCGAGCGCAGCAGTGCGAGATAGCTCCGGTGCAGCGCCGGGTCGGCGTGGAGCGACCCGAGGATCGGCCCGGCGGCGAGGGAGAAGTGGTAGTTCGCGACCGCGACATCGCCGAGCAGCGTCGCGACATCGCCGAGCCCAACCTTCGAAGGCAGCTCGCTCGCGACCGCCGAGTACGGCGCGACCAACATGTCGACCGCAGCGAGCAAGAGTTCTTCCTTGGTGGCGAAGTGTTTATAGAGCGCGCCCTCGGACACGCCCGCCTCACGCGCGACGGCCCGGGTGCTCAGCTTGGCGAGGCCGTCGCGGCGCAGGATGCGGGTCGCTGCGTCGACCAGTTCGTCTCTCATCAGCACGGGGCCTCACGGGACTCAGGGAGCTTCGCGACCGTTTTGCACGAACCAGAAGCGAGTGCTCACCAATAGTGAGCGATCGCTTCCGGGACAAGTGAAATCGTATGCGAACGCGAACGTGCTTGGCGCCGCGTTGTCGATGGCCTAAGTCCCCCGGGTTGGCGCCAAACAGCCAGCGACGGAAAAAGAGGTCAAGTGTCGGTCAGGCTATTCGTCGGGAACCTTTCGTATGACGTGACGGAAGCGGACTTGAAAACGCTGTTCGGTGAGGTTGGTGCGGTCAAGATGGTGCGTGTGCCCGTCGATCGCGAGACCGGACGCCCACGCGGCTTCGCGTTCGTGGACTTCGGCGAGCGTGCTGAAGGGGACGAGGCGATCAATCGCTTCCACCAGCAGATGTTCATGGGACGCCAGCTCGCAGTGAGCGAAGCAGTCGCCCGTGAAGACGCGCCGCGTGGACCGCCGCGCCCGATGGGCAACCCGCTCGGCGGACCGCCGCCGCGCATGGGCGGACCCATGGGTGGACCTTCGGGCGGCCCGGCGCCAGCCCGCACGTTCGGCCCCGACGCGCTCCCGCGCAACAAGCGAAAGCCTGTTGGTGGCAAGGGTGCGGGCGGCGAGAACAAGCCCAAGGGCCCAATCAAAGAGAGCGGCGCCCGCGCCTTCGGCCGCGGTGTCGAAGACGAGGAAGGGGATGGCGACGAAGTGCCGTTCTGGGCGATCGACGACGGCAAGGCCGGCGAAAACGACGAGGAATGAGAGCACATCGCTGAGGCGCGTCGGCCTCTCCAGATGGGCGCGGCCGACCGCGCATGCTGATGAGGGCTATCGCGACAGGCGTCGCGGCCCGCGCTCACGACGAGACTCGAGTCCAGGGGCAACACTTTGGCGAAATCAGGCACATCGATTCAGAAGCGCGAGAAGGAAAAGGCTCGCACCCAGAACCGCATGGACAAAGACGTGCGCAAGGCCGACGCGAAAGAGCGCCGTTCCAAGGGCCGCGACGCTGTCGATGGGGTCGACCCCGACATCGCCGGCATCGTACCGGGCCCGCAGCCGCTGCCTCCCGAGTTCGGTGGCGGACCGCGCGTCGAAGATCAGTAGTCAGAATTCGAAGAGAAGTAGAAGTAGAAGTAACGCGCGTCCGAAGCTGCCAGGTGCGGCTCGGACGTTGCCCTCGCCTCGGCTCAGGCGAAGGCGAATTCGCGGGCAGCCTGACTTCGTCAGGCCTTCGCTCACGAATTCCAAGCGCGAAAGCCGGCGTGTCGAGCTGGCGACGTTCGGTGAGTCGAAGAGCTCCGACGCAGACCCGCAGGGCTGCCAGGCGGGGACTGAACCCGACGGCGGCGACCTCGATCTGCACTTCGTCCATCCGCTCGCACAGTCGTCGGGCGACGGCTTCTTCGATCTGCCGTTCGATGTCTTCTGGGCCAACCAGACCCCGAACTGGGGCAGCATCGACAGCACCGTCGACGACGACTGCGCGCTCACACCTGACGACGGGAACCGCAGCGAGCAGGTCGACTGCCCGGTGCTCGAGCACGGCTGCTACAAGGTCGGGGTCAACGCGTGGAATGACCGCGGCGTTGGCGCGGCAGACGCGACCGTGAAGGTGTTCGTGCGCGACGTGCTGGCCTACGAAGTGGTTGCCGTGCGCCTCGACGAATATGACATGTGGACCGTCGCCGAGATCTGCATGCCCGAGGTGGTCGGCAGTGACCCGACGGTCGCGCCGCGCTGCGCTGCCAACGAAGGCGATAGCGCCTGCGACGACTGTGGCTCAGGCGCGTGCTCGCCCGTCATCCAGGCCGACTACCACCACCCGTACTTCGCGCAGCCCTGACCCGTGCCCGCACCGTGATGTCTTGATCTACCTCCTGTGTGCCCTGCTGCTGGCCGCCCCAGCGCCTACAGCGCGGCTCGTGGTCGAGCGCGCGGCCGACACCGATCGTTGTGCGCGCCCCTTCGCCGAGCCGTCGCTGCGCTCGCTGGTCGCGGCCCGCCTGGGTGGCCGCGACCCCTTCGTTGTCGCCGCGGCGCGTGAGGCGCGCGTGCGCTTTTCGAGGTCGGCGGCGCGCTTCGTCGCGACCATCGTGCTGACCGAGCCCGACGGTCGCCAGGGCGAGCGACGCCTGAGCGACAGCGACTGCGATCAGCTCGTGCGCGCGGTCGCGTTGGCACTCGCGCTCGCGGTCGATCCGCTGGCGCTCGATGCGCCAGCGAAGCCGCCGCGAGTCGTTCGCGCTGATGCGCTCGCGAGTGACCGGCGCGAGCGACACGCGCCCGAGCTTCAGCCAGCGAACGTCATGCTCTCGAGGCCTGCGGAGACTGGTCCGACCTGGCGCCTCGCCAGCTCGCTCGCGCTCGAGCTAGGCGCGACGCCGGACGTCGCGATCGGTCCGACGTTGCGCCTCGAGCTCGGTGACTGGCGTTGGCGCGCAGTGATCGAAGGCGGGCTCGGCTTCGCGGGTCCGACCCCGGTCGCGGATACACGCGTCCTGATCGTGCGCGGCACGTTGCGCGTCGACCTGTGTTGGCACCAGGGCATGCGGACGTGCCTCGGGCTCACCTGGGCGAGGTCGACCGCGAGCGCAGACGAGGCGCTCGCGGAGCCCATCAGCGAGACGCGCGATGCGCTGTTGTTGGGCGCTTCGATTGGGATCTCGCTGGGGTCGCATGCGCGCCTCGAGCTCGGCTTGGGGTTGCCGCTGACGCCGCGCGCGACCTTCGTCGTGGGCGAGGCGGTCGCGTGGCGTGCATGGCCAGTCATCCCGAGTCTGCGCCTCGTCGTCTTGCCGTGACGGATTGGGTGCGACGACCCAATATCGAAGCAATGGTCCTCGCGAAGAAGAAGGCGGAGCCGCTGCCGGAGCCGACACCAGCCGTGCTCGATGCGGCGTTCGAGGCGCTCTACGCGACCGAGCTGGCGTGGGTGTATCGCACGCTGCGGCGCCTGGGAGGCCGTCCCGCGGACCTCGAAGACCTGACCCATGATGTCTTTGTCGCGGCCTATCGTGCGCTCGCGCGCTTCGACCCGAGCCGGCCGGTGCGGCCCTGGCTCTTCGGGATCGCGTTCCGGGTGGTCTCTGACTATCGCTCGCGCGCGCGTTTTTTTCGCGAGTCCTCCCTCGGTGAGCTCGAGCCTGCGAGCGATCCCGACACCTCGCCCGAGTCGGCACTGGCAGATGCCGAGTCACGCGCGCTGGTCTTGCGCGCGCTCGATACCCTGCCGCTCGACCAGCGCGCGGTCTTCGTCGCGAGCGAGATCGACGAGACATCGATCGCCGATCTCGCCGAGCACCTCGGCCTGTCCGTCAACACGTTGTACTCGCGCCTCCGACTCGCCCGCGCGCGCTTCGCCGCGGCCGTCAAGGCGCTCACCGAGGATGGAGGCCGCCGATGAAAGAGCCGGCCGCTGAGCTCAACGTCCGCCTCGCGGCGGAGCGCCGCCTGCCCGAACCGCCCAGCGGCGCACGCGAGCGCATCCTCGCGCGCGTGCGCACCAGCGTCGCGAGCCCGCTACCTCCACCTGGCGCACCACCTGCCGGCTTCGCGCTGAAGCTCGCGTTGCTCGCGACCGGTGGCGCGGGCCTCATCACGTTCGCGATCGCGCTTAGCCAGTCGAGCGCGCCTGCCCCACACGCGGCCGCTCCCGTCGTTGTCGCGCGCACGGTCCAGCGCGTCGAGCTTGCCCCATCGCTCGCGACGCCACCGACCATCATCGCGCTCTCACCCGCACCCGAGAGCACGCCCGCGCCCGCGCCGGCGAGCACGCCAGCGCCCACGCCCACGAACGCGATATCGCCTTCGGCTGCCGACGCCAAACCCGCACGTGACCCGAGCGTGGAGCGCGGGATCCTCGACCGCGCCCAGGCCGCGCTCGCAGCCGGCTACGTCCCCGCCGCGTTGAACGCGACGCGTGAGCACATGAAGGCTTTCCCACGCGGCGCGCTCACCGAAGAGCGCGAGGTCTTACGCATCCGCGCGCTCATCGCGGGCGGCGATAAGGCGACCGCACATACGGTCGCCGCTGCCTTCCGAAAGCGCTTCCCGCGCTCAATCCACGGTGCCGCGGTCGACGCGCTCTCACCTCCGTGAAGCGCCGTCACCGCGACCGTCTCACTCGGGAAGCATGACCACCGAGTCGTTCCAGAACACGTTGAAGCCTTCCATGTACTTGTCGCCCGGATCCCATTGGATCTGCACGGCCAACACCTTCAGGCCCGGCGACCAGAAGACCATCTCCGGCTTGGGATCGTGCGGCGGCGCCGCTTTGCTGTAGTCGCCAATCACCGTCGTCTTGCCGTCCTCGCCGACCAACGTCAGGACCTTCTTCGCGTAGCTCAGCTTGCCGAGACCGGCGATGACCATCGCGGGCAACGGCACGTCTCGGTCGTCTTTCGTCACGGTCGGCCAGGTATTGCCCGTGAGTCGGACATAGCCCTGATCCTTCAGCTTTTTCAGGATCTTCTTGCGTGCCTTGGGCTTGGCTTTGTCAGCCTCCTGCTCGGGCGAGTAGACCTCGATGCGGTCGGGCTCTCCGGTATCGCCGGGCTTCGCAAATGCGATCGACAAGCCGACGCCCGTGCCCTCGGCCGCATACCTCTCCTGATAAACCACCCGATTGGCCAGCGGCGACCATGCCGCCCACGACTGCTCGTCACTCAGGAGCCCATCGGCGAGCTCTTCGATCGGGACCACCGCATGCTTGCCCAGCGGCGCAGCCGCCGCCTCCTCTGCCGGAGCCGCGCCATCAGCCGCAGCGGCCGCGTCCGCAGCAGCGACGACCGCGACGTCAGGTGGTCCCGCTGCGACATCGGCCGGAGGCGCCGTATCGGCCGCTGCCGCGGGCGCCGTATCGGCCGCTGCCGCAGGCGCTGTATCGGCCGCTGCCGCAGGCGCCGTATCGGCCGCTGCCGCGACATCCGGAACAGCAGCAGCGACGTCCTCAACCGCATGCGGAGCGGGCGGCACCGCAGTCGCAGGCGGAGCTTCGGGCGCCTTCTTGCCGCATGCCGCGACCAGGAAGGAGGCACATACCGGGAGAAGCCACAGCGGGGTCCAGGTCATCGCTCGGTCCTTCCTGGTCACGCCAGGCGCCAAATTCGAGAGAAATCCGTTACTGATTCAGGACCTTGTCGACCTCGGGCTGGTCGCTGCAGGCCGCCGTATTGTCCGGCTGGATGCGGCAGAGCTTCACCTTCGAGACCGTCAGGTCCTCGGTGTAGGCGACGTAGAAATAGTCGCCCTTGTCATTGGACCAGCCGGAGATGTGGGTCACGGCGCGCATCGGAGCGAAGCACGCGGACCCACCGATGGCGCAGGCCACGACGGCGATGAGCTTGATGATGGTCGTCTTGTTCATCGTGGACCTCAGTAGACCGAGCCGGGAGTGACGTTCGACATGAGCAGGGTGTCGGCGCAGTCGCGCTCCTCACCCGTCTCGAGCAGCGTGCAGATGCGCACGTACGTGTCGAAGGTCGCGTCCGAGGTCTTCTGGATGATGAGCTTGGTGGTGCGGTTGTTGCCGGTGAACTCCTGGTCGACCATGACCTTCGGCGTCGCACAGGCAGCCAACACGAACGAGAGCAGAGCGATGTAGCGCATCGGGTTCTCCGTCAGCGGGTGTTGCTGGTCATGGCGCTGCCGCTGAACGTCGACGTCGGACACTCGATGTCCTGTCGACCGCCGCACGAGCGCTCACACAAGAGGTCGTCGCCGGTGTCCTGGCACATCCAGAACTGGTGCTCGACCTCGGCCCAGAAGAACAGGTTGGTCGTGCGAATGGTCTCGAGCTTGAGCACCGGCATCCTCTCGTGGCTCTCGGCGGAGCGGATTTGATACGTGGTGCAGGCACTCGTGAGCGCGATCGACGACAGACCGAACAGTAGGAGCTTACGCATCTTTTTTGCCTCAGTCCTTCAGGACGACGCGCATGCGCCGACAGTTGCTGAGCTCGCCGTCGTCGGATCGGGCGCACTTGATGACGCCCTGATTGCCGCCGCCGTCGACGTAGAGGAACTTGATGTCGTCCGGCCCGCCGGTCGACGTCGCGATGTACTTCGGGTTGGCGCATGCGAGCGCACCACCCCCGATCAGTACAGCCAATAGGGGGACGCGCAGGCGTCTGCCCCAGGATCCTGAGTACATGTGGACTCCGTGCTGTTACGCGAAGGCTGCGGAGCGGCTGCCTTCGTGCTGACGCGCGGAGAATCTCCGGGAGCACACCGACCGTCAAGGTCAGCCGTCCAGATACCCGCTCAGATCCCGAGGAGGTCTCTCACACCGTCATGCAGCCTCGGACGGAAGGCCTTCAGATGCGCCTGGGCCGTAGCTCCGAGAGCCACCCGGTTGCTGAGCAGGACGACCACGAGGCGCTGCCCGCGGTCGATCCAGACGCTGGTCCCGGTGAACCCGAGGTGCCCCACCGCGAGCTCGGAGACGCGCGCTCCGCCTGAGCTTCCGGTCTTGCTCGGCGTGTCCCAGCCGAGCACCCAGGTCGCGTCTCCGACCCGCTGACCGGGATCCCAGAAGGCGCGCAAGACGCCCGCATCGATGCCGCCGAAGGGAACCTCCTCGGCCGCCAGCCGCTCCAGCCCGAGCGCCCAACGCCCCACCTCCGACGCGGTCGCGAAGAGGCCAGCATGGCCCGCGACGCCGCCCATCACCCAGGCGTTGGGGTCGTGAACTTCGCCGACCAGCTCGCGCTCGCGCCAGGGACATACGCCGGTCGGCGCAAAGTCTCCGCGCGCACGTCGAGTTGCGCGATAGCTCCCGACCGTGACGAGCTCCGCGAGCGACCTGCCCGTCAGCGCCTCGAGCCGACGCCCCAACAAGATGAAGCCGAGGTCCGAGTACTCGACGCCGCGATTCGGGTCGGCCTCGCGAGCGGCCTGCCGCACCAGTGCGTCGACCGCATAGCGGGCCCCGCTGCTACCCGCGACCCGCGGTGTCGGCAGCGCCGCGACGAGGTCACGCCAGGCAGGCAGACCCGCGCGATGACCGAGCAAAGTATAGGGCGTGATCGTCGCCGGCAGATCCGTCGCGACCGGCTGCTCGAGGTCGAGCCACCCTTCGCTGACGCCGCGCAGCGCCAACGTCACGACCGCCATCGGCTTGGTCAGCGACGCAACATCGAAGCGCGTGCGCTCACTCGCAGCGCCGACCGAAGCATGTCCGACAACCCGCCCCTCATGCGCCACCCAGGCGCTCGCAAGCGGATAGGCCCGCTGCTTCCGACCCTGCTCGAGGAGGTGCCACAGGCCCCGTTCGAACGTCTTCGCTTCCCGCGTCATGATCCCCCGTCCGACCCCGCCGACAGGACCAGTGTCGCCTCCGTACCGACTTCCAGCCGCGCCGACCAGCCCAGCGGCAGCGGCACGTTGCGCGTGCCATGGCCGAGCGGCAACCCACGCGCACACGGCAGCCCGAGGCGCCCGAAGAAGTCGTCGAGCGCGACCTGCGCCTCCAGCGTATCTCTCAGCGACAGGCCGCTGAACTCGCCCAGCACGACACCCGCGACGCCTTCGAACGCACCCGCGAAGAGTATTTGGTGTAGCAAGCGATCGACCCGAAAGGCCGCCTCCCCGATGTCCTCGAACATCACGATGGAACCCGCCAATGACGGCATCTGCGGCGTGCCGACCAGCGATCCGAGCACCGCCAGGTTGCCGCCCATCAATCGCCCCACACCCTGCCCCGCAACGATCGACACGAGCCCAGCGAAGGCCGGCACCTCACCCGCGAGCCCGCGCTCGAGACGCTCGCGCGAAGCGTCATCCAGGCGTGCGATCTGCGTCAGCGGCGGCGCGCTCCAAGCATTCCAACCGCGCATCGCCCACGCTGACAAGAGCGTCGTGCCATCCGAGAACCCGAACAAGCGTACCCGCCTCGCCGCGAGCAGGTCCGCGATGCGTGGGATCCCAACCATCTCCGCGACCGCCAACGTACGCGCCGCCCCCGACCCACCCCGACCCATCCACACGACGTCGACGCCCTCTCGAAACGCCGCACAGAAGTGCGCCGCCCGCACCCCATCCTCGCCCGCGAGCCAAGGCAGCGTGTGGGCCGCGACCGCAGCCGGCGGCAACACCTCGACGTCCCGCTCCGCAAGCCAACGACACCCCGCCTTGAACGCCTCACGCTCCGCGCCATCCCGCAACGGGCTAGAAGGCAAAACAACCTGAACGCGCAACGTCATGGCACACCCGGGCGCGACCGCCGAAGACCCCGCAGCAAATCCACCGGAATTCGCTGTATCGCCTTCGGCTGTCGTTGCCGAAATTCGCGAAGCGAGGCGTGCGCGGCCCAGGAGCCGCGACGAGGCCAGTCTCATAGGCTACCGAGGAGCGAGCGACGCCGGCCCCGCACGCATCGCGAGCGAATTCAGCGACCGCCGGAGACGAGCCGCAGGAACGGTCGCTTCTTCTTCTCGTGCGCGTCGTCTTCGCCGTGCTCGGCCTTGGCGGCACGTGCCGCGCGCTCGGCCTCACGGCGGTCGGCGGTGCCTTCCGCGGGGGCGCGCAGGTGGTCGCCGATCGCGTCGGCGTCGACCTGGATCCCGTAGGCGCCGAGGATCGCGCGCAGGCCATCGTAGTGCCGCAGCAGCGACTGCTTCACCGACTGGAAGCCATGCTCGGCCGCCGCCTCGCGCTGCCAGAACGCGATCGGGTTCATCGAGAAGAAGCGGGCGTCGGTCTCGGTCGGCTCGATGAGCACGACGTCGCCGCGGAAACTCTCGTCGAGCTTGAGCTTCTCGATCCCGAGACGCAGCCGCGAGTGCAACAGCGTGCGGAACGCCTGGTTGATGATGACCGCCATGCCGAGGTCGGCGATCGAGCTGCGGTCGTTGGCGATCAGGCGGTGGCGGTAGTTCACGAACGGGCGGAACGGGTTGTAGCAGACGATGAGCTGTGCCCCGTGGCGCACCGCGGTCGAGATGTTGGCGGTCTTGCGCACGGCAGCGTCGACGTAGTCCTGCTCGCGACCCGGCTGGCCGACGCGCGCAGGCTTGAAGAAGCCCGGGATGGCGGTCGACGCCTGGACCGCCGCGCTGATCGTCACGGAGTTGTCCTCGTCGTGACCGAAGACGACACCCTGGGCGGTGTTGATGTTGGTCGCGCCGATGTAGAGCGACTTGCCGCGGCGGAGCTTCAAGTCACGAAAGTTGTTCGGTATTTCATTACGCGCGAGGTTCTCGCGGATGTAGCGTTCGATCGTCGAGTTGTCGAACAGACCCGACGGCAACCACGAAAGGCGATTGGGCCCGGCCTCGATCACGACGCGCAACACCGGCTCGACCAGGTGCTCGGCCGTCTCGGCCGACGGGTCCGCCATGAAGTCGCGCGCCCGCTGCGTGAGGTCGCCCCACTGCCGCGGCAACGTGCGCAGCAGCGCCAGCGTCACGCGTGGCCCGATCATCGCGAGGTCACGCACCGCGTTCGCCGGCCGCTCCCACAGCTCGCGCCAGTTCGGGTTGTAGAAGTCGCGGCTGCGAAACGGCGTCACGCGCGTCGGGTGCCCGATGAACGCCTCGACCAGCTCGGTCGGCGTGATGCCACCGGCGATCGGCGCGGCGATGAACGCACCGGCAGAGATACCCATGTAGATATCGAAGTCGGTGACCTTCTTGTTGACGAGGAACCGATCGAGCGCGGCGAGGCCGCCGAGCTTGAAGGCCCCGCCACTGATCGCCCCACCTGCTAGTACCAGCGCGCGGCGCGCCTCGGTTTGCGGCTTCGAGAGATCCGACTTCTGCACGATCGTGATGCCCATTGCCGAGACCTATCACGCCTTAGGGCATGCTTAGAAGGAACGAACCGCTCCCCCGTGACATCAGGCAGCCGCAGGCGATACGGCGAATCAGGCAGCGGGGATATCGAGCAGGACGCGGGCCGTCTGCAGCAGGATGGCGACGATGCGGTCGCGCGCCTCTTCGTCGGTGGTGACGGTGAAGGCCCGGCGGTTGTCCTCGCGGCTGTTGGTCACGAAGCGCGTTATGAGATGCGTGACCGCGACGGTGGCGTCGCGCGCAGCCTTCTCCCTCACGCCGTAGCGGTTCACGGCGAGCCGCGCGACGATTTCGAAGGCTGCGCCCATGCGGACCTCACGGACTTCGCGGTCGAGGGAGCCGGTCTCGATGACGTTGCGCAGGATGACCCGGATGCCGTTCCGGTTCTCGATCGACCAGTCGTAGAAGCGCGGCAGCACGTCTTCGTAGTTCTCGTCAGGCTTGAGCGTCGCCGCGAACTGGAAGAGTTCTTTGTAAAAGGCGTCGATGACCGCGTCCCAGAGCCCCTTCTTGTCGGTGAAGTGATAGGGCAGCGTCGCCGCCGTCACGCCCGCCTTCTGGGCGATGACGGCGAGGGTGGCATTGTCGAAGCCATACTCTGCGAAAGCCCATATGGCCGCTTCGAGGACGGCTTCACGGGTGGTTTCGGGCTTGCGGCCCTTTATTCGAGGCATGTTTCTCCCGCTCCAAGCGGCGAGATAATGATCAAGAACTCGGCACTTGTCACTAGCAGCGGGTTCGCATTCGCGAATCCTGTGAACAGGCGCGCAACCGCATCGGGAGCGGGGACAAAGGCCGATTGACACCCTCAGGTGCTGGGTCTATAGGCCCGCTTCCGACCCTCGCCTTTCTGGCATCTGTACTATCGGAGTCCTGGCATGTCGCGACGCTCGCCCCACCTCCTCACGCTGGCCGCAGTGGCTACGACAGTCGCGTTTAGCGCGCCGGAAGCCAACGCGCGACCCTTCTTCCAGAAGGGCTCGGTCGAGTTCGGGCTGCAGTTGGGCGGGCTGTTCTTCCTCAACGACGAGGCTGTGCCATTCGACCCGGCCGGCTCGGGCTTCCCGTCGCTGCTGTCGAACACGTTCGCGTACACCGCGCACGGCTCGTACAACTTCAGCCGTCACCTCGGGCTCGAGCTCGCGCTGCAGCTCTCGCCGGCCGAGGTCAATCGCCTGTCGATCTTCGGCGTGCACCTCGACGCGATCTACCACCCGCTGACCCACGACTGGTTCGTGCCGTTCGTCGGCATCGGCCCGTCGATCACGATGCTCTTCCCGCAGAAGGACTACGCGAACGACACCGACCCCGGCCTCAACGTGCTGGCCGGCGTGAAGCTCCTGCCGTGGGACAACATCGGCTTTCGCGCGGACCTCCGCTACGTGCTGCGCATCGCGACCGGCGGCACCGCGGATGACGGCCGCGAGGACAAGACCGGCCATGACCTCATCGCCTCGGTCGGCATCTTCGGCACGGTCGGCAACGACGTGAAAAAGAAGGAGCTGCCGGTCATCCTCGACACCGACGGCGACGGCATCCTCGACCAGGTCGATGCGTGCCCGAACGTGTACGGCAAGGCGTCGGCGAAGGGCTGCCCCGACAAGGACGAGGACACCATCGCGGACGAGCAGGACCGCTGCCCGGACAAGGCCGGCAAGGTCGAGAACAAGGGCTGCCCCGACAGCGACGACGACACGCTGGTCGACATCGACGATCGGTGCCCCGACAAGGCCGGCCCGGTCGAGCACAAGGGCTGCCCCGACGTCGACGGCGACGGCATCGCGAACATCGATGACCGCTGCCCGACCATCAAGGGTCTCGCCGAGTTCGGCGGCTGCCCGCCCCCGCCGCCGATCGAGATCGTCCAGAAGTTCACGGGTGCGATCAAGGGCATCACCTTCGAGCAGGACAAGGACATCATCCGCAAGACCAGCTTCGTGACCTTGGACGAGGCCGTGAAGGTGATGATCGACTACCCGCAGATCCGCCTCCTCATCGAGGGCCACACCTCGTCGGAAGGCACACGCGAGCATAACCTCGACCTGTCGGACCGCCGCGCCAAGTCGGTCAAGCAGTACATGATCGACAAGGGCGTCGCTGCGGACCGCATCGACACCAAGGGCTTCGGCCCCGACGTGCCGGTCGCGAAGAACACGACCGCCGGTGGTCGCGCCAAGAACCGCCGCATCGAGTTCAAGATCTTCCAGCCGGAATGACCTGTCCGAGGAGGCTACGATGGCTTCGCGCTTCCTGCCCGCAATCCTGACTGAGCGCCTGCGCGAGGCAGCCTCGCGCCTGCCCGGCGACCCCGTTCAAGCGCTGGCGTTGCGCGCGATCGGCCGGGCCGAGAGGGTGTTCGAGCAGCTCGAGTCGACGGCCAAGGTCCTCGACAAGGTGGCGCACGCACAGCTCAAGGTGCTCGAGAAGCTCGACCCGATCGTCGACGACCTGGGGCGCCTCGTACGCCTCCAGCTCGAGGACGCTCGGCGGCGCCTGGGTGGCTCGCGGACCGAAGCCCCGGAGCCGGAAGTCATCGAGGGCACCTTCGAACCGAAGGAGTAGCGCTCACACCAACAGCGCGAGCTGCTCGTGCAGGGCCGCGGCTGAGAACGGCTTTGCGAGGATCGGAACGCTCTGCTGTCCGGCCCACTCGATGAGGCGCGCATCACGCGCATCCCGGGTCGCCACGATGAGCCGGCTCGCGAGCTCGGGGTGGGCCTGCGAGGCGACCGCCCACAGCTCCGAGAGGAGCCCGTCCTTCAGATGGAACTCGGCGACGATGGCATCGAAGCGCTGGCTCTTGAGCGCTTCGCGCGCGGCGAAGATCGAGCGGCAGGCGGTCACGCTGTGCCCCGCGACCTGCAACATCTCCTGATAGAGCTCGCCGAGCATCGCGTCGTCGTCGACCACCAGGATCTCGAGCGGGACGGGCGTGCGCAGCTTGTCAGGGCGTCGCGGCGCGGGCGCACCTGGCAGCGAAAGGGTGATCTGCACCTCCTCGCGTTGCGCGTCCTGGCCCACCCTGAAGTGCCCGCCCTGGCGCTGCAGCGCCTGGAGGCCGAGGCGCAGCTCCGACTCGCTCATCGACTGGGGCCCCCCGTCCTGATCGGTCCCGAAGCGCTCACGCAGGAGCGCCTGCGGCTGGTCAGCGCCGGTCAGGACGATCTCTATCAGCGCCATGCCTTCCGAGGGGGGCCCGACCGACTGTCCACGTGGCTGGGGCTGCGGCTGGCGCACCGTGAGCACCACCTCGTTGGCCTGGTAGTCGCGCCGCTGCTGTACGGTCGCGCGCTGGATGAGCGCGGACACGAGGTCGCCGACCTGCCGGATGTCGCAGCTCGCCCACACCGACTCGCTCGGCAGCTCGATGTCGAAGCCAACACCGCCCCGCTCGAGCGAGGCGCGCAAGCCCGACAAGGCACGCGACAGCTCGACGCCGACATCGGCTGGCCGGATGAACGGGGTCGATGCCGCCTCCGTGCCACGTCCGGTGGCCCCATCACCGCGACCGCGGAGCTCGAAGGCTTGCACGAGGCGCCTCACCCGCTCGGCCTGGGAGGCGACCTGGTCGACGTAGAACTTGCGACGATGGGGTGTCGCGGCGACGGGCACGAGGCCTGCGAAGCCGATGATGCCGGTCAACGCGTCCTGGATCTCACGGCCGACCTCGAGCGTGCGCGGGTCGGGATCGCTGCGTTCGCCGCGCGAGCGAGCGCTCTCGACGCGGACCGGGTCGGGTACGAAGGTGATCGTCGTGCGCTCACCGTCGACGCTGCGCACCCCGACCCCATGGACGGAAGCGCGATTGTCGCGGCTCAGCTCGAGGGTAGCCGACACCCCCACCGGCCCGGTGACGGCCGCGCCACGCAACCAGCGCGAGACCGGCTTGCCCACGACGTCGGCGACCACGACGCCCGCCAGCTGCGCGAGCCGCGTCCCGATCGCGAGCACCTGGCCGCGTGCATCGACAACCACCTCGAATGGACCACAGCTCGCCATCGCTTGTTCGCCTTGCACTCGTCGAGGCTGGATCACATGGAACAGCTCGCCACGGCTTGGCGCGCGTGCTGGTCGGTTGAACAGCTCGCCACGGCTTCGCCTGCTCGCTGATAGGAGGTGAATTGTGTTGACGTGTACCGAGCCCGGTCGGTACGACGCGCCGTCCCCAACGTAAGACGAGAGGCGCGATGAAGGTCAAGAAGAACTGCCTGGTGCGCGTGCAATACCGGATCACGGATGACGAAGGTAACGAGATCGACTCGTCGTCGGCCGACTCTCCCCTGGAATTCGTGTGTGGTCGAGGCGACGTCATCTCTGGCCTCGAGCGCGGCGTCATCGGCCTCGAGCCGGGTGGCAAGAAGCGCATCACGATCGCCCCCGAAGACGCTTACGGCCCGCACAACCCGGCCCACGTCAAGACGCTGCCGCGGGCCGCTTTCCCAGTGAACATGGAACTCGTCGAGGGTACGCGCTTCAGCTATCGCTCGGACAAGGGTGCCGAGGTCATGTACCGCGTGAAGGAGATCCGCCCCGACTCGATCGTCGCGGACTACAACCACCCCCTCGCAGGCAAGACGCTGCACTACGAGGTGACCGTGGTAGAAGTGACGGATGACTTTGTCGACGGCAAGTGAGCCCGCATGAAGCTGTCCACGCGCGGTGAGTACGGCCTTCGCGCCATGCTGTATCTCGCGATGCAGCAAAAGCACACCGACGACCTACTGCAGGCCAGCGAGATCTCGGAAGCGCAGGACATCCCGTCGCACTACCTCAAGCAGATCCTGTCGCGCCTTCGCGCCGCCGGCCTGGTGAAGAGCTCGCGTGGACCGCAAGGCGGCCACGGCTTGAGCCGCGACGCGACGACCATCTCGGTGGGCGAGATCATCACCTCGCTCGAGGGTCCGTTGACCAGCGTCGACGCGATCCTCGACCTGCCCTGCCACATCCGTGTCGGCCCGCAACACTGCGTGATCAAAGAGTTCTTGGTCGAAGTGAAGCGCGAGGTCGAGAGCATCCTGCACGGCAAGAGCCTCGCCGACCTCGCCTTCCGCCAAAAGGTCCTGGTCGAAGACAAGATCCTCGTGCAGCCGCGCATCATGCGCCCGCCACAACGCCCGACCTGACCTGTCGACCTTGGACGAGCGATCAAAGTCCGACCGGGCCGCGGCTCGCGTCGACCTGACGAAGGCATCAACTGCAGTCGCTGCCGTATCGCCTGCGGCTGCCGCTGCCGCCGTATCGCCTGCGGCTGCCGCTGCCGCCGTATCGCCTGCGGCTGCCGCTGCTGCCGTATCGCCTGCGGCTGGCGCTGCTGCCGTATCGCCTGCGGCTGCCGCTGCTGGGGCCGGCAAGCCGTCGATGGGCTTCCGCCAGATGTCGTGGCCAGCGCTCGGGGCCCTCCTGATGCTCGGCGTCGCGTCGGGCCTGCCGTTCGACCTGAACTCGGCGACGCTTCAATCCTGGCTCGCCGACGCGGCGCCCAACCTCGATCTGAAGGACATCGGCGTCTTCTCGCTGGCCGCGCTGCCCTACTTCCTGAAGCCGCTCTGGAGCCCGCTGCTCGACCGCTTCACGCCGCCCTTTCTCGGCCACCTCGGTCGGCGTCGCGGGTGGATTGTGGTGGCTCAGCTCGGCTGCGCGCTGTCCTTGTTCTGCATGGCGCTGGCACCACCGGCCGAGGCGCCGGCGGCGATTGGCGCCCTCGCCTTCATGCTCGCGTTCTTCTCTGCCTCGCAGGACATCGTCGTCGACGCGTGGCGCACCGACGTCCTGCCCGCCCAGGCGCGTGGCCTCGGCGCCGCGTTGGCCTCGTGGGGCTATCGCCTCGGCATGCTGCTCGCTGGGTTCGTCACGCCGATCCTGGCAGTCAGCGTCGGCATCGGCTGGGAAGCGGCCTACGCGTGCATGGGCGGCGTCATGCTGATTGCCCCTATCGCGACGCTGATTGCACCCCGCGAACCGACCGACATCGTGGCGCCAAAGACGCTCTGGGAGGCGGTCGCCCTGCCGTTCGCGAACCTGTTCGAGCGGCGCCAGCGCACCGTCACGACCACGCTCGTGTTCCTCGCGCTGGTGCTCACCTACAAGCTCGGCGATGCCTTCGGGTCGAGCCTCTTCACGACGTTCTTACAGCGTGGGCTCGGCTTTCAGCCCGACGAGGTCGCTGCCTTCAGGAAGACCATCGGCGTCGCGGCCGTGCTCGGCGGCATGATCCTCGGCGGCTTCCTGATGGTCCGCATGCGCCTTGGCACCGCACTGCTCGTCTTCGGGATCCTGCAAGCAGCGACCAACCTGGTCTTCGTCGGCCTCGCCGCCACGCATCGCGACTTCGGCTACCTCGCGGTCGCGATCATCGGTGAGAACGTCGCCACCGGCCTTGGCTCGGTGGCCTTCGTCACGTTCCTCACAAGCCTGTGCGACCGCCGCTTCAGCGCCACCCAGTATGCGTTGCTCGCCGCCCTCGCGAGCCTCGGCCGTATCATCGTCGGACCCATCGCGGGCCCGACCGCCGAGGCACTCGACTGGTCGGGCTACTTCCTCGTCTCGACCGCGGCGGCGATCCCCGGGCTCATCCTCGTGCTCATCGCGTTGCCGCAGATCCGCAAGCTCGATACGAATTCGTGAACGAAGGCCACGAAGTCGCTGCCCGCGAATTGACGAAGCGAGGCTCCCGCGAGCTAGGAGCCGCGACGAAGGCTGGCCTCATAGGCCGCCGAGGCGCGAGCGACGACGCTCCCGGGTAGCTCGCGAGCGAATTCAGGCCGGGTCGTGACAGCAGGCTTCGATGTTGTGCCCGTCGGGATCGATGACGAACGCGCCGTAGTAGTTGGGATGGTAGTGCGGCCGCAATCCGGGGCCGCCGTTGTCCTTGCCGCCGGCGGCGATGGCGGCCGCGTAGTAGGCGTCGACCGCCGCGCGGTCGGCCGCGCGAAAGGCGAAGTGCAGGGGCGGGGTGTGGGTGACCTCGCCGCTGTGGATCCAGAAGTCGGGTTTATGGGTGGCGAGCTCGCCGAAGCCCGCGACGAACACGCCCTCGCGAGCCGGGAAGCTCATGACGACGCCAACGCCGAGGGGCGCCAGCGCCTTTTCGTAGAAGGCTTTGGAGCGCTCGAAGTGGGTGACGGTGATACCGGTGTGGTCGATCATGGGAGAGTCCTGTCGCTGGTTGCGGGCGCCGACTCTGCCCCCGCGTCGGAGGGTTCGCAAGTCGCCGCCGACGGGGTGTTCGCCGCGACCAGCCAAGGCCGCGCGTGCACGAACCTGCTCGGCAAGACGACCCCGACCGACACCAGCGAAGGCGGCACATCCTCGGCGGGATAGAGGTAGCGGCGATAGTGCCGGTAGAAGTTCTCGCTCGCGCCGAGGCGCTGGAAAATCGCGTTGAGACCGAACGTGATGCGGTTGAACAACACCAGGTCCGGCGGCAGGTTGAAGCGCTTGATCGAGTCGAGGCGCATCGTCCGCCCCGCCTCGAGCAGGTAGTCCTCGCTGAACGTAAAGACCTCGTCCTTCGCGAACGGCCGCGCGTGATAGTCGAAGAACTCCCAGCTCGCCTCGCGGTCGAACGGACGCCCCGGCAACACGATGCTGGTCGCGCGCAGAGCCGCTTCGAAGGCCACCTCGTCACGCTCCAGGATGGACCGGTTCAGGCGTCGCAGCTCCGCCAGGAATGGACCCTCGAAGTGCTTCACGCAGCCGAAGTCGAGGAAGGTCACGCCGCCGTCTTCGTGAAAGAGGTAGTTGCCCGGGTGCGGGTCGCCGTTGAAGACCGCGAACAGGTGCATCGAGTCGAACACGAAGTCGTTCATGACCAGCACCGCGAGGCGCTTCTCGTCGGGCGTCGCCTCGGCCAGGAAGTCGTTGAACGAGAGGCCGTCGGCGTAGCTCTGCGTCAGCACGCGCGCGGTCGTATGTGACCGATATACCTTTGGAATCCGAATGAGGGGATGTCCCTCCCAGATCGCCCGGAAGTGCTCCTGATGGGTCGCTTCCTTGAGGTAGTCGAGCTCGTCGAGGAGACGTGCCTTGATCTCTTCGATCATCGCCGTCACATCGGTGTTGCGGAAGAAGACCGAGCCCATCGACACCATGCCCTGCGTAAAGCGCAGGTCGGCTCGGATCGCCTCGTCGACACCCGGGTACTGGACCTTGACGACGACCTCTTCGCCGCCGGGCAGGCACGCGCGATGGACCTGTCCGATAGAGGCCGCCGCGAGCGGTGATTCGTCGAACCAGGCGAAGCGCTCGCCGATCGGCCCGAGCTCCTTCTCGACCACCTCACGCACCAGCTCGTAGGCCATGGGCGGAGCGTCCTTCTGCAGCGTCTCCAACATCTTACGCGCTTCGGGTGGCAGGCTCTCGCGTGCAAACGACGCCACCTGCCCGAGCTTCATGAAGACGCCCTTCATCTGCCCCATCAGCTCTGCGACCTCGCCCGAGGTCTTCAGGTGATAGCGCCGCTCGAGCTCTGCGCGCCGCTCCTTCGAGGCCATCACCTGACGCATGCGCAAGGCCGCCTTGCGCGCCGCCGAGCGCGTCGCCAAGGAGCCTATCGACGTGGCCCGCGCGGTCATCGAGGTCGGGATGCCGGCGCGGTTCCGACGGGACATGATGAACCTGGCGCCGAGGAACAGGACCGCCAGCACCGCGACGACGATCAGCAACGCCACCAATGCGAGGCTCAGCTCGACTGCGCGGCAGCCGCGGCAGGCTCGACCAGCGCGCCGATGAGATCCTTCGGCGTCATCGAGGGCCGCCACTTCGCGAGCACCTCGTCGGCCGGGCACCAGCCGCGCCGCAAGAGCTCGTTGAGCGGCTCGAGGTAGATCGCCTCGTCGGCGTAGCCACCGGCCTTCGCCTGCTCCGCCAGGGCGCCCTGCGCAATCGCCATGACCTCGCGCGCGAGGTCGACGGTCTTGCCCCTGGAGCCCGGGATGGCCGTGTCGAGCGCGTCTTTCGGCACGTCCTGGCGATGCTGCTGACGCTCGCTGAAGGACCAGCGCTTGGTCAGATCCCAGGCCGCCGCGACCGCCGAGTCACTGTAGAGGATCCCCTTCCAGAGGGCCGGCAGTGCGGGAATGAAGCGCGGCGGCACGCAGTCGGTCGTGCGCGTCTCGAGGTAGGTCTTCATACGCACGTCAGGGAACAGCGTCGACAGGTGGAGCTCCCAGTCCTCCATCGTCGCCTGGTGCCCCTGGAAGCCGCGATCCCAGATGTCGCGGAAGGTCGCGCCGCGTGTCGGCAAGAGTTCGCCACCGCGCACGATGAAGAACATCGGGACGTCGAGCGCCCAGCGCACGTACTGCTCGTAGCTCGGCGTCTCGCCCGCGAACACGAACGGCAAGAGGCCGCTGCGATCGTTGTCGGTGTCGCCCCAGACCTGCGCCCGAAAGGTCTTGAGACCACTCGGCTTGCCGCTCTGGAAGGGCGAGTTCGCGAACATCGCGGTGACGATCGACGAGAGCCCCATCGCGGCCCGCATCTTGTCGCCCATGTCGCGCTCGGACCCGTAGTCGAGGTTCGCCTGCACGGTCGAGGTCGCCTGCATCATGTGCAACGCGAGCGTGCCGCGCGTCGGCAGGTACTCGCGCATCACCGCATAGCGACGCTTGGGCATGAAGCCGAGGTCGGACGGCTGATGCACCGGATGCGCACCGAGCCACATCCAGCGCACCCCCAGCTCGGCCGTGAGCCGCTCGAGCTCGGACACGTGACGGTCGAGCTCGACCTTGGTCTCGTGGATCGTGCTGCGCGCCTGGCCCGACAGCTCGACCTGGCCACCGGGCTCGAGCGATATCGCGCCCTCGTTCGATTCGAGCGCGATGAGCTCTCCGTGATCGACGAGCGGCTGCCAGCCACAACACGTCTGCATGCCCTCGAGCAGATTGACGATGCCGATCGACCCCGGCACGCCCGGCGCCCCCCGGTACTGCAGCGGCTCGAGACCGCGCGAGAACGCGAACTTCTCGTGCTCGGTACCGATCCGCCAGGCCTCGCGCGGCTTCTCGCCACGGGCGTGGTGTTCGACCAGTTGGGGCACGCCGGTGACGAGCGTCGCATTGCCAGAACCCAGGTGGCTGCTCACAGCGCCTCCATCTCGAAGGCGCCGCGCGCCCGAATTCGTCAGCGCTGCCTCGCGCTGCGAGGCCGCTCACACAAGTGCCCATCGACAGCAAGGCGTCTGCCGCCCGCCAGCGAGCGGAAAAGAGCCATGCTCATACGCGCGCGGGCTCTGTTTTCAAGAGCCCGGCGGGCGATATGCCGCTCTCGCTCAAAGGCTCTCAGCCGCGGCGCTTCTTGGTCGACTTACGCGACTTGCGCGTGTCCGCGGGCCCATCGGCCGGCTCCTCGTCGGGCATCGCCTGGATCATCATCGTCGACTCGGTCGGCGCGACGGTGGCCGGGGCCTCGACAGGCAATGCCTCCTGCGCGATCGGCGTACCGAAGATCGCGTCGTCGTCGACCGCGCTGACCATCACGGTGGCGCTGTCGTCGCGCAGCGGAGCGGCCGCGAGGAACGGGCTCGATTGGTCCGAGGCGGTCTGGTAGCCGAAGTCGAAGTCGTCGTCCGAAGCACGTGAGGTGGTCGGGTCGGCCGCGAGCAGCGCGAACAGGTCCTCGGGCTCCCGCGTGGCCTCTGCCTCGAGCGCCGCAAAGACCGAGGGCTCTTCCGGCTCGGGCTCGGACGCGACCAGCGCGTGAGCGGGCTCGTCCTCGAGGGCCGACGACACGTCCTCGGTCGACTCGTAGACCGGCGCGCCGGCGGCGACCGACGATACTGCGGGGGCTGCGACGACCGGCGGCTCGTACGAGCTCGTCGCGCGCGGCGAGAGACGCGCGGGCGCCTCGACCGTGGTGCGACGCTTTCGCTGCTTGTCGCTATCGGACGCCGGTGCGGCCTGCGCTGCCGCGGCGCTGGCGCTCGCGAGGGCCTCGGCTCGGGCCGCCGCGGAGCGGAAGTGCTGCGAGAACTCTTCGAGAATCAGCGCCTGGTCGGGCAACGCGGGATGCGCCTCGAGGAGGGCCACAGCCACCTCGGGAATCACCTCGTTGGCCTTCTGCTCCGCACGCTTTGGCGGAGCCGCCTTCTCGGCCGGCTTCTCTTTGGCTTTCGTTTCGACCTTGGTCTCGGTCTTGCGCTTGCTGCCCATGGTTCCTGTCGTCGTTTTCTTGCGAGTCACTGATAGGCTCCCGAAAGCATTGCCGGCACAGGTCAGATCGTGACCGGCGCCTTGTCCTTGATCCATTTGGCGACGAGGCTGCGCTCGGGCTCGCTCAGGTTGAGGAGCTCGATGCCCATGCCAGGGGTGCCGCCGGTATCGCCCCGCTGGCGACGCCACGCGACGATGCCGGTCGCTTCGAGGAACTGGCCTGAGCGACCGACGCGGATGCGCACCTCGCGCCCGACCTTGAGGAGGTTCGGAGTCGCGATGAACAGGCCCGGCAAGTCTGCCTCGCCGTCGTTTTCATAGCGGAAGAAGTGGTGCGGCTCGGTCGCGTCGAGATGCGCCTCGAGGGTTATCTTGAACTGGTTGGTGCGGACCCGGGCACGTGCACTCGCGCGCTTGCGCGTCGCCTTGTCCTCGGCACGTGAGACGCCGCCGATCCCCTCGTCCTCGTCTTCCTGCTCGACCTCGCCGCTCGCCATGCGCAGCGGCTCACCAGCGATCGCGGGTCCATCGCGGAGGTTGTCCTGCACGACGTTCGACACCGGCATGAACGCCTCCGCGGGAGAACGCGCGAGCGTTGGCGTGCGCGAACTCAGGTCGAGCGCGCGAACCGCAGACTGGGCCGTCACCTCGAGGGTCGGCGTGTGCTGCCGGACGCGGCCCGCGCTGACGGGACTCGCCCCACTGTTGGCGTAGTCCCTCGCGGGGGCAGGTTCTTCGTCGTCCTCGTCTTCATTGGAGGCGGCCGAGAACACCTTGCGCGCGGTGTCGGACACGGCCGACTCACGCCGCACGAGCTTCTGCTCGAGGTCCCCGACCTGCGACTCGGCGCGCTCGAGCGCCTCGGTGCGCGTCGAGTACATCGTCTCGCGCTCTTCCAGGAGCGCCATGCGCTGCGACATGAGTTCTTTGCGACGCTGCAGCAACGCCTGTCGATCGGCGAGGCGACCCAGGTCCCCATCAAAGCCGCCGACCTGGCTGTCCGAGTCGGCGAGCAGCTCGCTCGCGAGCTGGCGCGCCCGCGGTCCCATCGCTTCGGCGCGTCGCAAGAGGCTCGTCTCCTGCTCCTTCACGTAGCTCGCGTGGTTCAGCAGGGCCTTGCTCTTCTTCAAGAAGGCCCGCTCCATCTGCGCCACGCCCTGCTCTTGCGTGTGCAGCTGTGCCTCCATGTGCACAAGCCCCTGCTCTTGTTCGTGTAGCGCCTGTTCCTCCACCAGGAGAACATTTTTATCAGTCATGTTCACTCCTTACCGGGCTTCGCACGCCCGATCTGCTGCGCGCGCCGATCGAGGAGCGGATTGTCAGCACCGTGACGGGTGCTGAGTTCCTTCAGAAGGGTCTCGGCTTCGGTCATCAGGCCGTTGCCGATGTAGAAGTCGAGCTCGCGCAGGTCCTCTTGCAGTGCGCCGGAGTCGGCCTCTGGAGCCGGCGCCGCGAACGTGAGGTTCATCGCGATCTCGTCGCGCATGTCGTCGGGCAGGAACGCGTCGTCGACGATGGTGTTCTCTGCGGTGCCGCCGAAGCCGACCTCTTCGTTGTCGAAGTCATCGAACTCGTCGAAGTCCGCCGGCCCACGCGCAGCGGCCTTCTTGCCGCCACCAGCCGGGCGCGCAGACGGCATCGGGGCCGCGTGATACGGCACCTCGAACGTCTGGCCGACCGCCTCTTGCGAGGTCTGATGTCCGAGCTGCTCGCGTGCCTGCGGGTCGTTCGGATCGAGCTGCATCACCTTCTGCCAGCACTCGTCGCGCTCGTGGATGAGGCCGCCGGCATCGTAGATGCGCGCCATCTCTTTCAACACCGCGACCGACTTGTGCACTTGCCCGAGCTGCCCGAACGTATCGGCCAAGAGCCCCAGCACTTCGAGGTCTTCGGGGCGCGCTTCGTACGCTTTCTTGAGCTTGGGCAGGGCGCGCTGCGGCTCGTCCTGCGCGACGTAGATCGCGGCCAGGCGCTTGGCGACGATCGCCTCGTCGGGCTGATGGTAGAGGAGCCGCTCCGCCACGCGCGGATAGTCCTGATCGCCCGCCTTGTGCTCGAGCACATCGGCGACGCGCCTGAGCTCCTTGGCGGCCTCCTGCAGTTGGCCAACGGCCGACAGGGCCTCGGCCAGGCGCACGCGATCGGCCAGGTTATCCTGGTCGAGCTCGAGGATTGACTGAATCACGGCCAAGCGCTGCGGTGGCTCGGTCGCTGCGGTGAGCGCGCGCGCAAACGACTTGGCGGCCTCCCCGTAGAGCCCATGCTCTGTGTAGTGCTTGCCCAACGCCATCGCTGAGTCGCGGTTTTGCGGCGAGAGGCGCATCACCTGGAGGTGCACCCCCATCGCCTTCAGCCCGAAACCGTCGCGTTCGTAGCGGCGCGCCACGTGCAGGAGCTGCTCGACGGCCTTCTGCGGCTCTTCAGCACGCGAGAAGAGGTCCGCCAGCTCGAGCCGGAGCTTGATGTCATTTGGCTCTGCGTTCACCAGGCGTTCCATCTCGGGCACAGCTTTCTTGAGCTGACCTGAGCGAACGTGGCGCTGCACGAGCTGGACTTGAGCGGCTATCTTCTCCCTCTCCACGGGCGGACAGTAACATGCCGTTCGAAGGCACGCCACCGACCCAGGCGGCCTCGCTCAGGCGCCGAGATGGGACACGAGCGCACGTAGACCGAGCAGATACGAGTCCGGCCCGAAGCCCAGGATCTGTCCGAGGCAGACCTCGGCAATCATCGAAACATGCCGAAACGCCTCACGTTTGTGCACGTTCGAGAGGTGCACCTCGACCGTCGGCCGCTCGCTGAAGACGATGGCATCGCGGATGGCGATCGATGTGTGGGTGTAGGCAGCGGCGTTGATAACAATCCCGCGCGTGCCGTCGTCACGGGTCTGTTGGATGCGGGTGACGAGGGCGCCTTCGTCGTTGGACTGCAGCGTGTCGACCTCGACGCCGAGCTCGCCGCCGAGTGTGCGCAAGGCCTCGTCGATCTCGGCCAACGTCATGCGGCCGTACTTTTCCGGCTCACGCCGCCCGAGCAGGTTCAGGTTCGGGCCGTGGAGGATGGCGATCTTCGGGCGGGTGCTGCTCATGCGTACCTCAGCGGCGACGGCTCTGGATGCGGTGGAGGAGCGTCTCGAGGCGGGTCAGCGCCGCGGGCTTCGGACGCGGTGGCGGGGCGCCGACGAGGAGGCCTGCCGCCAGTGACTCGATCTCGGCGACGCGCTTCGTGAGGCTCGAATCGCCCGGCGCCTTCGCGATGAGCTTGCGATAGATCGCGAGCGCCGCTTCGAACTCGCCCTGGCGCGCCAGGATCTCGGCGTAGGTGCGCGTCTGCATCTCAGCCCCCGGCCGACAACGCGCGGCGCACATCATCCCAACGCAGGCGCTGCATGACCGGCTCCCCTACCCGCGCGAGCAACACGAAGCGCACCTCGGATGCGTCACCCTTCTTGTCGCCCTTTGCTGCCTCGATGAGGTCGTCGAGCGACGGCAGCTCGGCGCGATCCGGATCGGCCGGCAAGCCGAGCCCGACCAGCGTCGTGCGCACCTCGGCCTCGAGACCCGTAGCCGCGACCGCGAGCCGCTCGGACAGGCGCGCGGCCCAGACCATGCCGACCGCGACGGCCTCGCCGTGGGTCCAGGTGCCGTAGCCCAGGAGCTTCTCGTAGGCGTGGCCGAAGGTGTGGCCGAAGTTCAGGATCGCGCGGCGACCGCTGATAGGATCCTCGCGCGGGTCGGCCGCGACGACCTCGGACTTGATGCGGCAGCACGCTTCGACGAGGCGCGCGGTCGCGACCGGTGCGAGCCCCAGGAGCGCGTCGCTGTTCGCGCGAACTTCGTCGAGCAGCGCCGCATCCGCGATGAACGCATGCTTGACCGCCTCGGCGAGACCGCAGCGCACTTCGCGCGCGGGCAGCGTCTGCAGGACGACCTGACTCGCGACGACGGCACGTGGCTGCCAGAACGCGCCGATCAGGTTCTTGCCACGCGCGTGGTTGACGCCGGTCTTGCCGCCGACCGATGAGTCGACCTGCGACAAGAGCGTCGTCGGCACCTGGACGACGTCGATGCCGCGCTGGAAGATCGCGGCCGCGAAGCCGGTGATGTCGCCGATGACACCACCACCGAGCGCGACCATGGCGTCGCTGCGTGAGAGCTTGTGCTCGAACGCGGCTGCGAGCACCCGCTCGATGGTCGCCATCGTCTTGGTCGCTTCACCGGCTGGCAAGACGAGCGTCGCCGTGAGGTAGTCAGCGGCCTGCAGCGCGGCCTCGATCCCAGCGGCATAGAGCGGCGCCACGTTGTCGTCGCTGACGATCAAGACTCGGCGCGCCTTCGGCGACAGGCACGCGCGCAGCTCGCTCGCGAGCGTCGCTCCCGGCAGCTCGTCGACGATGACGATGGGATAGCCGGTCGCGGCGGTCGCGGAGCTTGGGACCGTGAGGTGGAGCTTCACAGGGCCTCGTCTACCAGAGCCGACACGACGCGGTCGATGGACGAGGCGACCAGGTCGAGCGCCGGGCTCGCGTCGATCGTCACGTGCGCACGCCGATAGAAGCCCTGCCGCGCTTCGAGCTGATGGCTCAGGAGGCGCTCGGCCTGCGCGAGATCGAGCCCGGCCACGAGCGGCCGTTGGGCCCCTTGCGCGCCTACGAGCCGCAGCGCCAACACATCGGCGGGTGCATGCAGCCAGATCACGAGGCCCGCTGAACGCATGCGCTCAATCGCACCGGGTTGGCACGGAGCGCCGCCACCGGTAGCGATGACGAGCGAGCTCGGGCGGGCGAGGATGTCGCTCGAGACCTCGGATTCGATCGCACGAAAACCGGACTCACCCTCGTCCTCGAAGATCTGCGAGATGGTGCGCCCGCGCGCTTCGATCTCGGCATCGAGATCACACGCCGCGAAGTCCGCCCAGCGCGCTGCCAGGAGGCGCGCGACGGTCGACTTGCCGGCCCCCATCTGCCCGACCAGGATCACCTTCGTGGGACGCGGCGCGACGATCCCTTCGCTCATCGCAGACCTCCGAAAGTCGACTCGAAGAGGCGCGTGAGCTCCTTCGAGAACAGCAGCCACTGGATCGCGGCGAGCGCCAGGAACGGCCCGAACGGTACGTGCAATCGACGAAACGGGGTCGCCTCGGGCGACGCGCCTGCCGGTTCGGCCGCCACATCGGGCGCCGGTTGGTCGGCGACTTCGGCAACGGCAGCCGAAGGCGATACGGCGACTTCGTCCGGCAAGAGCGGCGGCTCGGCCAGCGCGAAGTCACGACGGAACACGACCGCGGCGAGCAGGCCCTGCACCGCGCCCGCGAAGAACACGAAGGGCAAGGCCGCGAGCCCGAGCCAGGCCCCAATCCCCAGCAACAACTTCCAGTCGCCGCCGCCGAGCCCGACCCGCCCCGTCAACATCCCGTAGACAAGGCCCATGACGAGCGGCGCGCCTCCGCCGACCAACGCTCCGAGCGCCGCCTTGTCGAGGGTGACCCCGGTCTCACGCGCGATCGCCAACGACGACGCGAGCCCGAGCAACGCCAGCGGCAAGGTGATCTTGTCGGGCAACAGGAACCAGTCGAGGTCGATCAGCGTCAGCGCGATGAGCGTCATCACGAAGGCCATCTGCAGCACGAATGGGATCACCACCGTAGGCAGCACCTGCTCGATGCGCGCGGGCATCACGAGGGGCCCGCTGTGCAGGAGCCAGATCGCCACCGCAAGGAGACCTGCCGTGAGCTCGACGAGCGGATAGCGAGCCGAGATCGGCACCCGGCAATCGCGACAGCGACCGCCGAGGACGAGCCACCCGACGATGGGGATGTTGTCGCCCCAGCGCACCGGCGTCCCGCACGACGGACACGCCGAGGCCGGTCGCGAGATCGATCGGCCGAGCGGGACCCGCCACGCCACGACGTTGACGAAGCTGCCGAGCGACGCACCGAGCGCGAACACCAGCGCCAGGAACGCCGGCTCAGCGAAGCTCAGCGCTCGCGCCGCCGCGATCAGGTCGCCGCGAGAATCGAATGCGACCGCGAAGAGCGTTGGCGCCACGCTACTTGACCTGGATCGTTCCGAGTCCGAGTCGATTCTGACCGTCGTGCTTCACGCGCTTCTGGTCGAAGGCCTTCACCTGCAGCCGCGTGTCGGGCCCTGGCTGATAGAGACCGATCCAGATCGTGTACTCGCCGGTGTTCCCCTCGGGGATCTCGATGTCGAAGTCGTCGCGCACGATGTCGCCGACGAGCCAATGGTCGGTTCGATAGCAGCCGCCGCAGTTCTTGTTCTCTTCGGTGTGCTTGGTCGGGTTCAGCGGCCAGTGGTCGCCGGCGATGCGCGCGCCGCCACCCGACTTGTCCATGTGGATGAATATCTTGAGCGATTTCTTTACGAGTTTCAGGGTCTTATAATAGACCGAGAGCTTGAGGTTCTCGCCCGTCGTGACGGTCCCCTTGTCGGTCGAGTAGCCCACGACCTGGATCGTATCCTCGAAGTTGCCCCACTCGCGGATGAGCCGCGGGTCCTTGATCGCGGCGAAGGTCTTGTCGTCGAACGTCGCGAGCGCGAGGCGATTCTGCTGCGGCTCCGACGGCTCGAGCCACGAGGTCGTGAGCAGGACGCGATAGCTGGAGCCGTCGAGCACCGGCAGGTGGCGACCGTCCGACAGGAGGCGAAACGCGTAGTTGAGCTCCGAGAGCTGGTCGGCCGGCAGCAGCAGCGCGCGCCGCTCGAGCGACTCTGCCGTGGCACCGATCTCGTAGCGCGGATCGTCGATCACATAGAACGCACGCGAGCGCGGCAGCAGCGCGAACGACAACCGCTCCTGCGAGCCGATGCGCACGCTGGTCGCGTCGTTGTCAACGATGGTCCAGGTGCGGCCCGATGCGTCGCCGAGGCGCTTGCCGACGAGGCTCTGCGGCGCCCACTTCTGGGTCGCGTCCGTCAGCACCGAGTCGCCGACGGCGGTCGCGAAGCTACGGACCGCCAGCACGTCGCGGCGCTTGTCCTGGTTCTGGTCGTTCTTGTCGCTCCAACCCGGGAACACCAGCGTCTCGGTGCCAGTCGCAGTCTCGACCTCGAGGACCTGATCATCGCGACCGAGGAGCACCTTGAGGGCCGCCTGACGGTCCCGGAACTCGGGCATGTCCGCCGTGTAGAAGTTGTCGTCCTTGCGCCCGCTGGCCGAGAACGCGCCGTGCTTGTAGATCGGCGCGCCTTCGCCGGCGGTCTCGTGCCAGGTGTCGAGGATGTGCTTCTGGCTGACGTTCACGGCGATGGCCGGCTCCAGCTTCACGAGGTGCACGACCACGCCGATGAGCGCGACGAGCACCAGGATGAAGACCAGCACCTTGCCGCGCCCCGAGCGCTCCGCGACGCGGTCGGTGAAGGCATGCACGCGGTCGCCGTAGTCGGGCCCCGCGTTCGGGAACGAGCCGATGAGCTTCGGCAGCGCGAAGTTCACGAGCATCGCGAACACGAGCAGGACCGGCCCGAGGAACCAGACCGACTGCAGCAGTGAGCGCAGCCCATAGGTCTTCGGGTTGACGATGTCCGGCAGCACGATCTCGGTGACGAGGCCAGCCCGGTCGACGAGCGGCACCACGAACGACATCACGATCAGCGCGAGCAGCGCGCAGATCGAGAAGATGAACACATCCGAGCGCGCGACGATGCGCGGCACGAAGGCCACGGCCGCGGCCGCAAAGCCGAGCAACACGAGCAGCGTCACGAGCGGGCTGTCGAGCTGCGCGTCACGCACGAGCTGGGCGACGAGCAGGAGCGGCAGCACCGCCACCCCGGCAATCACGGGGGTCAGCCAGGGGCGACGCTGACGCGCCGGAGCCGCATCCTTGTCGAGCGAGACGGCGGACTCGGACCGGTCGAGCACCCACACCATGAGGGCGACCAGGCCCGCGCCCGCGAGCGCGGTGACGGCCGGCAGCGACGCGAGACGCTCACCCCAGTAGCCATCGTCCGGCAACGTGATGCGCGTCATCGCCGCGAGCAAGGCGCCCGCCCACAGCACGACCGCCGCGCCCCAGGCGTAGCGGCGTACCTTCGGAGTGAGCGGCGGCAGCGCCGAGACCAGCGCGCGCCCGGCCGCCGGGAACACCCAACGAAGGGCTATCACGCCGAGTATCAACACCAACGTCGCGAGGCCGACCACGAACAGCGGGTCCTGCCCGACGAGACGGCCGACGAGCGCCTTCTGCGCCGCCTGAATCGACGAGGAGAAGCGTGAGCTCATGCCCATGCCGTGGATGCTGCCGATGACGGCGAGGCCGAAGAGGCTACCGAGCAGCAACACGATGCCGGTCGTGATGAGGAACGGACGCGTATTGCGGAGCCAACGCGCGGCGCGCACGACGAAGTGCGAGAAGCCGCCGAAGTGCACGAGGCACGCGAGCGCGGCGATGATCATCGACTGCTTGAAGCCCCAGAAGAACTCGACGGTCTCGGGGAAGCGCAGGTTGCCTTCCTTGGCGAACGGCGGGTCGAACGCGAGGTAGCCGACCAGGGGCTCCGGGCTCACCTTTAGCTCGCGGCGCATGATGTAGAACATCGCGACCACCGCGAACGCGACGAAGAACTTCGGCCCTGACTCACCGCGCACGAGCTTCTCGAGCATCAGCGCTACGGCGATCGCCGCCGCCGCCGTGCCGGGGAACAGGAACTGGTTGCCGACACCGAGCGACGCCATCAGCGCAACGATCGGCAGGAAGAACCACGCGATGACGATGAGCCCGGTCTTGTCGCGCTTTTCGAGCGACGAGAACGTGAGCAGACCGATCGATATGATGACCAACGGCGACCACGGCGCCAGGCCGAAGCCGAGCTGCTTTATCACCATGTCGAACGTGCGGCTGTAGACCGAGGGACCTTCCGAGAACATCGAGGTCTGGAAGTCGAGGCCCGAGAACATCGAGCCCGGCGGCGCGCTGTGCGCGATCAGCTCGACCAGGCCCGCGGCCGCAAAGAAAGCGAGCGGCGGCACCCAGTCCGCGAGCTTCTTCGAAGGCCCGCTCACGAGTGGCAGCGCGACCGACACGAGACCACAGACGGCCAGGCCATAGACGCCCTTGGTGAAGAACGCGGTGACGAGACCAGCGGCCAGATACGACCACACGAGGCGCGACGACACGATCGGTCGCGCGGGGGGCAGCGCATCGCCCACCCCTTCCGCGCCGACACGCGGCTCGCCCGCACGCGACCGTTCGACCAGTGTGCCCAATAATAGGCCGCAGCCGACCAGCGTCAGCGCCAGCGTCATGCCCGGCTCGCCCGAGATGATGCGCGACTGCGCGAAGAACAGCGGCAGGGTCGCGAGCACGACGCCCGCGAAGAACGCCACGCGCGGACTCCACACGGTGCGAACGGTCGTCAGCAACACCCAGAGTGCGAGGAGCCCGAGCACCACACCCGGCGCGCGGGTCGTCCACTCACTCGGTCCGAAGATGCGATAGGCCGCAGCGCGCAGCCACGTCTCGAGCGGCGGCAGCGCGACCGTCGAGCCCGAGTCCTTGAACGCGACGCGCGTCGAGATGACGCCTTGGCCCGCATCGAGCGCGGCCTCGAGGCCCGCGACATCGCCTGCTTCGAGCACGATGATCGGGTCTTCGCTGGTGGCCGCCTGCGCGGTCGCGGCCGCTTCGACACCCGCCGCATCCCAGCCGGCATCGAGGCTCCACATAGTCGAGCTCGAGTCCCAGACGTCCTTCCAACGCTCGACCGCGAGCCGCTTGGCGAGCTCTGCGGCTGGAGGCTGATTCGCGCCACGCACAACGACGACCGACGCACCGGCGGCCGAGTGGATCGCCTCGGCGCTGAGCTTGCCGGCCTGCGCCCACAGGTCATTGCGAGACGCATCCGGAATGAGCAGGCGCCCATCGATGACGATGGCCGCGACGGTACGCGTACGCGCGAGGTCCAGCGCAGCACGCAAGGCCGTCGGCGTACCCGCCTCGGGCAACTTCAGGAGCACACCTTCGCTAGCCGCGGCCTTGACGAGGGCGAGCTCGGCCGGGCTCGCGACACGTGCACCACCTGTGGCCACGTCCTTGTCGAAGGCAGCGACGACCTCGGGCGGCGACGCGAGCGTGCGCGCCAGGTCCGCGCGGTCCATCTCCCAGGGCTCCCAGAGCCCCGTCGAGCCGATGCCCGCGGTGAGCACGACCGCGCCCAGCGCCAGCGCGACGAGCACGCCTCGGCGATTGATGAAACCCGCGAGGCGGTCGGGCCACCTGGCGGATGAGGGTGTGTGCGCGTTCATCGGCCTGCTTGGGCGCGCGGGCCCAAGCGGCGCGCGCGGAGGCGGACTTTACCCGCCCGCGCAACAAGCGCAAGCGCCTTGGTGAACAGGCGGCATCGAGGAGGCTCAGGGCGACTTTCAGCACGCCAGGCAGCGCTTCTCGGCCAGCGTCATATCTCAGCTTCGACCACGTCCTTGGGTTGGCGCGAGCTCGCCGCCAGCAGCGCCGGGTCGCACGTGGAGGCATGGTCGCTGTGAGACAGTCGACGCTCTTCACGGAGCGCGAGTACCTCGCCCTCGAAGGGGTCACCGAGACGAAGCACGCACACGCGCGCCTCATCGTCGCCATAGCCGGGGTCGAGTGCCAGCTGGTGGCTTCGCGTCCGTCGCGTCGACCGAGGTCCACGACAGTAGGGCTTCTTGTTGGAAGACCCAGGCGCATGCTCGACGCGCCGCATCCAAAACCCGACGCCACCTGCTTGGCAGCATTTCTCAGGAGCCCTGACGCTGGTTGCCCCGAGACAAGCACAAGCGCCTTACGCAGGAGCGAAAGTCACGCAGCCGAGCAGACCCGCCGCCTCGCTCATGTGCATGTCGTAGGTGACGACGCCTTCGAGGTCTGACCCAAACGCCCGGGCCGAAGCCAGGTGAATGGCATCGAGGCTTCGCAGGATGCCCGGGTCCAAGACTGCAGCCGCGGCCAGGATGTCATCGTCCACCCGCAAGAGTCGCATTCGATCGAGCACCGCTTGCGCCCGCCTCTGAGCCTCCGGGCCCTGGACACACACTGCCCGCATGACCTCGACGCGCGCCAACGCGCTCGAAACGCGGATGGGGCGACCGCGCAAGAAGCGTCGAAGCGCTGCCGACTCGGCCTCTTGGATGACCAGCTTCACGAGCGCCGACGAATCGAGATACACCGCCATCAACGTTCGTTCCGTCGCATGCGGTCGAGTTCCTCGCTGGCGCTCGGCCGCCCCGCAACCGAAGCGAGCGGCCGCCCGAGCTCCAACAAGTCCCCGGAGGCGGCGCTGAGTCGCCCTTGCAACTCCAGCTGCTCGAGCTGGCTCGTCACGGCGGATGCCGGCACGAGCATCGCGACCGGGCGACCGCGATCCGTGATCTCGATCGTCTCGCCCAACTGCACCAGACGGAGGTGCTCGCTCGCGTTCTGGCGTAGCTCTCTGATGCCGATTCGCCTCATGTGCTACTCGTAGCACATGAGGCCGCCAGGTCAGGGAGTCGCTGAGGTTGCGCGCATTGGTTCCGCAGCGCGCACTTGCCACGAGCGTGGCGCTGCAACCACGAACGTATGAGCATCAAGGCTGGCCGCTGGGCCTCTTGGCGGCGGCCGGGCTGCTGGAGGAGGCTCGACGGCGTTCTTGAGGGTTCGTTCGTGTCCTTCCTCCAACAGAGGGTGGAGCCGACCTCGCTGCCGGAGGGCACGGTGCGCGATCTGGTCATCGACGACGAGGGAGACACTCTCGACGCACACGAAAGAGCGGCGCTCCACCGTCGCCTCGCAGCCGCGGGGGAATCGGCCGCAAGAGGGGAAGGACGAAACGCTAGTGATCTGCTGGAGGAGCTGCGCGCGCGACGATGACCACGGTGCGACTGCCAGGAACGACCTACTTCGTGACCGGTGTGTGTGAGCGGCACGAGTTCAGGCTCAAGCCGAGCCCGGAGACCAACGCGGCCTTCGTCGTCGCGACGATGGAGGCCGCCGATCGGCACGGCGTCGACGTCATCGCGGTCTGTCAGATGAGCTCGCAGAACCACGCGGTCGTGCACGATTGGACCGGGTTCATGTCCGACTACCTGCGTGACTTCCATGGGGTGATGGGCCGCTATGGCAGCGCGCGTGACGAGGTCGTGAACTGCAAGTTCTGGAGCAGCCAGGACTCGGACACCATGGTGCTCGGCGACGTGTCGACCATCCTCGAGAAGGTGGCCTACACGCTCGCGAACCCGACGAAAGATTCATCGTCGCGCGGCCGGAGGACTGGGATGGGATGCGCACGCGGGTCGAGGACATCGGTACCGGACGTGGTCCGATCCACCAGCGGCCCAAACGCTTCTTCGACGAAGATGGTCCCATTTCAGAGGTGGTGATGCTCAGCTCGGAGCTGCCCGACGTGATCATCGACACGATCGGCGCCGCTCAGTTCCGCAAGCGCGTTGGTGCGGTTGTCGAGGCGATGGTGGCGCGGGCCCACGCCGAGGTCGCCGCGGGCGGCGGCCGATTCCTCGGCTTGGACAAGGCCAAGCGCTACTCGGTGTGGCACGCGACCGAGCGCTCGAAGGGCCGCAAGGCGGGACGGGACGCGAAGGCACGCCGGCGGGTCGATGCCGCCACGAAGGGCCGGGTCCGCGCGATGCTCGACGCCCTGCTCGTGTTCCGCGAGCAGCATCGCGCCGCGTTGTTCGCCATGCGCGCGGGCCTCGAGGCCCTCTTCCCACCAGGCACGTGGTACGCGTGGCGCTTCTACGGCGCCAAGCGCGACGGCGCCGAGGCGATCGCCGCGACGGCTCCGAGCTAGCCTGGCTCCAGGCTCCGCCGCCGGCCGGGCCGCCTCATCACGTCCACCCTCAGGCACAACCCAAACGCACGAGGCCACTTCAACCGGCCCTGGCCGTGCCATGACCAGTAGCGAGGACGGTGAGCGTGACCTCACTGTCCTCTGCGTTTCTGGAGCTTTCTTCAGGAGGGTGTTGCCGCCGCCGCCGTGCCATGACCAGTAACGCGAGGACGGTGAGCGTGACCTCCCTGTCCTCTGCGTTTCTGGAGCTTTCTTCAGGAGGGTGGGCCGAGGGTGTTGCCGCCGCCGGAATCTAGTTGGACCCGCGGTGCAAGGTGACTCCGAGTCACCGATCGCGCCCGGCGATGGGCTAAAAACCGACCGCGAGACAGCGAGCGAGCCGGGCGACGGACTTCGAGGCATATCGCAGACACCGGTCGAGCCTGGCGACGGGCCAAAAACCGACTGCGAGACAGCGAGCGAGCCGGGCGACGGACTTCGAGGCGTATCGGTGCCACTTCAGGCGGGCATGGGCGGCTCCGGCTCAGCGACGACCGGCGCACGCATTGCCTGGCGCGCCGAGATGGCCGGCCAGCTTTCGAGCTCGCGGGTGGCGAAGCGGCCGACCCAGTTGAGCGTGTCGAAGGCGCGCACGCCCAGGGTAAAGATGCGCTGCTTCAGCGTGCGCGCCGGGTTCTTCGCCTCGGCGCGGTCAACGAGCGTGAGCAGCTCGGTCGCTTCCTGGGCCCAGGTCGCGGCATCGTCCGGCGAGACGAGGTGCTGCTTGGCGAAGGTGCTCGGGTCGTCCGCGACCAGGCGCGCACCCGAGAGCACGTCGGCCGCGTCGTCGCGCAGCCCGCTGCCGGTGCGGATCGCGTCGACCGTGGCGCCGTGCACGGGGTGGCTACCCCACAAGAGCTCCACCACGGGGAAGAGGTTGCGGTCATACGTGCGCACGCGCTGCGCCAGCCATGCGCGCCGGGTCTTGTCGGCGTCGCTGTAGCCCGCCTCGGTGTCGAGATCGGCCGCGAAGAACGCGAGCCCGAGCGGCACGAGCTGCTTTGCTTGCGCACGCAGCGACGCGAGGTGCTCGTCCTTGAAGATCGGCGCGAGCGTGGTCAGCACGGGACCGATGCGCTCCGCGAGGTTGCTCACGAGCTCGAGGAAGCGCTCGCGCGAGACGCGTGCGTTGATGATCGCCGCCTCGTCGAGCGCCTCGGCCGCGGCGCCGAAGGATTTCAGGTGCTTGTAGGCATCCACGAGCTGCTGGTCGTCAGGCATATGTCCTCCAAAGTAGGTGACACAACCCTGCGACGGCTTGCCGAGAGTGTCAAGCCGCGCACATCCCCTCACGGGTGTGAGGAGATGGCGCAGCTGACGCTGCCTCAGGGGCTAAGGTTGATGACGACGGTGTCGCTGGCGAGGTGCGTGGCTGCGCCACCACCAGTGTTGCCGCCGTCATCGATATGCAGATCGAGCGCATCGCCCGACCCCACGGTTGCGGGCGCCGTGTACGTGAGGGTACCGGTCGAGGTGCCCGTGACCAGGGCGATGATCTGACTAATCGTGCCGGTCAGCGTAAGCGAATCGGTGCCAGTGCCGACCGGTGTGACGTTGCTGTTCCCAGCGGTCACGTTGAGAGCTCCGACTATCACGGACAGGGTCACCGTGATGTTGGACGATCCCGAATCCACGTCCCCGACCGTCAAGATGCTCGGTAGAAGCGTCTGCGTGGTGGTGACCGCCCACGGGCCCAACGACGCCGGCACGATGTTCGCCGTCGGGCTGTCGTTGACCGCGGTCACCGTGATGGTACTGGTCACGCCCGTCGGCGACAGGATGTTGCCGTCGTCGACCTGCCACTGGACCGTGCGCGCCAGCGTGCTCGGGTTGGCGGCGTTGGTGTTCACGTACAGGACGGTCTTCAGCGCGGCCTCGTATTCCGCCTTGGTCTTGGTGCCGGTGGGGTGGGTGAGCGTGAGCACCGGGCTCACCCAGCTGGCGCTGATGCCGTTCGCGGTGACCATCGAGAGCACGTCTTCCGGCAAGACGTTGGCCGTGATCGTCACCTTCGCGCTGGCGATGTTGGCGTTGTCGGCGTCGGTGACGGTGATCGTGTTGTCGATCACCGTAGCGACTTGCTCTTCGGTGTAGGCGAGCGTGGCACCAGCGGTCACCACCGACGGGATGTTGATGGTGATGGTGCTCGTCACGGCGGCCGAGGACAGCGGACCTTCGTCACTCACGACCCACGTGACGGTGCGCGGCAGCGTGCTGCTGGCGGTGGCGTTGAAGTAGGTCACGGTCTTCAGCGCGGCCACGTAGTCCGCCTTGGTCTTGGTGCCAGTGTGCGTGAGCGTGAGCGTAGGATTGGCATAGCTGGCGCTGATGCCGTTGATGGTGGCCATCGCGAGCACGTCCTCCGCATTCGGGTTGCCGGTGATGGTGACGGTCGCGCCGCTGATATTGTCGCTGTCGATGTCAGTGATGGTGATCGTGTTGTCGATGACCTTCGCCGGCTCGTTCTTCGAGTAGGTGATGGCCGCGCCCGCGGTGGCCGCCGGCGCATCGTTGACGGGGTTGATCGTCAGGTCGGCCGTATCGAAGGCACTCGAGTAGGCGGAGATGCCGCCCGGCGTTCCGACGGTGGGATTGCCGCCGTTGCTCGGGCTGGCGTTGGTAGCGTCCCAGGCGCGGAACTTGATGGCACTGGCGATATTGCCATTCGAGTCGAGCACGCTGGGCTGGAAGTAGATCCGGGTGTTCGTGTCCGCGAACAACGTCAGCGCCTTGTCCGAGGTCAACGCCGGGAAGACCGTCCAACTCGGGGTTGCTGCCGTCGAGTACCACCAGGTACCGGTTCCGGCGGTCTCGATGATCGCCATGCCAAGGGTTGGGCTGGTGTCGTCATCGGTGACATTGCTCACGCCCGCAGCGCCTCCCACATAATCGACCAGCTTGCTGACGAGGGTGCCGGTGCTAGCTGCCGTGGGCGCAGGCGAGTCTTCGTCCTGCGCGTCGAGCACCGGCGTCAGGCCAGCGTTCAGAACCGGGGTATCGTTCTCGCTATTGACGGTCAGACCCAAGGTGTCGGTAACGGTCGAGTAGTCCGTGCTGCCGCCATTATTGGCGCCGCTCGTGTCATTGCTGGCCGAGCCGTTGGCCGGCGAGCCCCCGTTCTGATCCCAGGCGCGGAACGTGATTCCGTTGACGGTCTGACCGTTGTTGCTGGTGGAGGGCTCGAAATACAGTCGGCCCCGAGTGTCCGCCCCAGGCGCCCCAGCCACACCGGCCAGGATCACGCGTGCGCTGTTGTCAGCCACGGCGCCGAGCAGAATCCACGTCTCTCCGTTGTTGATCGAGTACCACCACGTACCGTTGCCGGTCGAGGCGGTGATCGCAATGCCGAGCAGCGGCCCGTCCGGGTCGACGACGTTACCGGGGTTCGAGACGAGGGCGGACACCAGCGTGCTGTTGGTGCGCGAGGTCCCCGAGTCGTTGACGGGTGCGCCGACGCTCTCGACGATCGTCAGCGTCACGTCGATGGTGGCGGCGGTGAGGACGGGCGCATCGTTGACGGCGGTGATCGTCAGGTCAGCCGTGTCGGTAGTGTTCGAGAAGGCGGTTGCGTTGCCGTTCGAGCTGGTGTTCGCGGTCGCGCCTGCGGTGCCCGAGGTCGTATCCCAGGCGCGGAAGGTGAGCGCTGAAGCGACGAGGCCGCTGAAGTTGGCGTTGGGCTGGAAGTAGACGCGTGCCGTCCCGGGCAGCAGCAGCGAGGTCGTCGCGCCGACAACGGGGAACGCGGTCCACGTGGTGGCGTCGAGCGAGAAGAGCCACGAGCCGTTGGCGGTGTTCGAAGCCGTGATTGCCACGCCAAGAACCGCACCGCCGTCGGCATCCGAAACGTTGTCGAGAGAGCTGCCGCCCGTCGTGAAATCCACCAGGTCGGTGACCGGCGTACCGACCGCACCCGTCGGAGCACCCGCGTCCTCGAGCTCGGTGACGAGTACGGGGGTCTTCGAGTCGTCGAGCACCGGTGCATCGTTGGCCCCGTCGACGATGAGGTCCGCGGTGTCGGTCGCCGACGAGAAGGCCGTGGTGGTGCCGCTGGAACTGATGTTCACGACCGTGCCGTTGGTACCCGAGGTCGAGTCCCAGGCGCGGAACGTGATGGCCGGCGAGACGGTACCGCCGTTGAAGCTCGGGTTGGCCTCGAAGTAGAGGCGACCCGTCGTCGCACCGGTGCCGACAAGGATGGGGCGAGCCGCGCTCTCCGTAGGGGTGCCGAGCAGCGTCCACGCCCCACCGTTGTTTATCGAGAACCACCAGGTGCCGTTGGTCGCGTTCGCGCCGACGACCGCGAGGCCGAGCACCGGGTTGGTGTCGGGATCGGTCACGTTGTCGAGCGAGCTGCCACCGCTCACGAAGTCGACGAGCTGGCTGACGGGGGTGCCAACCTGGGTGCCGTCGACCGGCGCGCCAGCGTCTTCACCGATGTTGGCGAGCGCCGGGGTCCTGGTGTTGTCCAACGCCGGGGCATCGTTCTGCGCCACGACCGTCACGTTCGCGGCGGTGATCGACGGCACCAGGAAGTTGACGCTCGGGGCGGTGTTCGAGCCGCTGTCCTCGATCCGGGTGAACGTCACGACGCGATTGCCCGCCACGGTCGGAGCCTGCGACAAGTTAGCGTAGGTCATCGCATTCACGAGCGAAATGAGCGTCGCCGCCGAGAGGCCGGGCGACTTCGTCAGCGTCAACGTCGCAGTCGAGCCCGAAACGCTCACCGCGTAGGCGACAGAATTCGTGGTCGTCGTGCCCGCGTTGGTGTCGTTCACGGCGATCGCCGTCCCGTCGAAGTTGATGACCTCGTTGGCGCCATTGGTCACGTTGGTGACCGTCAGGCGGAGGAGGGTCAGCGTCTGGGACGGTTCAATCGCGCTGATTGCGGCGGCGTTGAAGAGGTCAGCGCCGGAGCCATCCTCGGTGTACGTCGCGTTCACCGCGGTGGCCGCGAACGTCGGCGCGTCGTTGGCATCGGTGATGTTCACGACCGTGCCCGTGCTGGTCCCACCGTCGCCGTCGTTCAACACGAACGTCGCGGTGCGGGGCACCGTGTCGAGGTTGGTGGCGGTCGTGGTGAAGCCGATACGCGTGAGCACGGTGCCAACACTCGTCGGGGTGGAGTTCGAGCCGAACACGATGGTCAACACACCCGAGTCGAACGTCGCGAGGCCGATGCTCGTGTTGCTGACCTTGACGTTGTTACCGCCCGTGACCGTGACGGTGCCGCCCGGCACGACGCTGAGCACATCGAGGGGGTCGACCGGCGAGAGCGTAACGGTGAGGCTGCCGCCGTTGAAGTTGACCGAGTCGACATCGGTCACGGTCGCCGCAGCAGGCTGGTCGAGGAGCGGAGTGCCACTCACGAACGAGAGCGCGTCGTTGTTCAGGTTGGCGATGATCGGTGCGTTGTTGACAGTCACCACCGTCACCGTCGAGGCGATCGTCACCGTCACCGTGTTGTCGTTAGGGGCGCCCGTGGCACCATCGTCGTCGAGACGCTTGAGCGTCACCACGCGGTTTCCGGCCGTCGCTGCGAGGTTGGTGTTGCTGTAAGCGATGCCGTCGATCAGCGTCTGCATGTCCGCGACGCTGAGCGTTCCACCCGACAGCGTGACGGTCGCGGTGTTGCTGGCCACGCTGATGACGTAGTTGAACCCGTTACCGAGCGCCGTGCTGGGGGTCGCGACGAGAGGCAGCGCGACACCTGCGATCGTCAGCACTTCGGCCGAGCCGTTGCTGAGGTTGCTGACCGTGAGCTGCAGCGCGTTGAGCGACTGGCCCGCTTCGATCGTGTCGATGGTCACTGCGTTGAACATGTCGGCCGCGGCGCCGCCCTCAGTGAAGCTCGGGTTGGTCGCGGTCGCGGTCAGCGTCGGCTCGTCGTTGATCGGAGCCACCGTCACGTTCGCGCTGATCCCCGAGAGGGCGCGCGTGTTGTCATTGTCCGCGCCGCCAGCGCCAGCGAGGCCGCTGTCGTCGATGCGCGTCACGCTGACGACACGGGCGGGACCGGTCGGGTCCTGGCTCGTATTGCGGTAGGCGACACCGTTGACCACCGTCGCGACCGTCGCCACTGAGAGGCCCGCGGTCTTCGAGAGCGTCACGGTGGCCGTGCCAGCCGTCACGCTCACGCTGAATATCAGCGTGTTGGTCGCGGTGACACCGGTCGCCCCATTGACGAGCGCGATGTTGCCTCCATCGATCGCCAGCTGTTCGGTACTGTTGGCGACGTTGGCGACCGTGAACTCGAGCGCGGTGATCGTCTGCCCGGCCTCGACGGTCGAGGCGACCGCGCTGCTGAAAAGCGCCGCCGTGACGGCATCGCCCTCGGTGAACGTGCGATTGTTGGCGGTCGCGGTCAGCGTCGGCTCGTCGTTGATGGGTACCACCGTGATCGTGGCGGCGATCGACAACGTCGTGGTGTTGTCGTTCGGAGCCGGCGTGCTGGGACCGCTGTCGTCGATACGCGTGAGCGTGACGACCCGGTTGCCGGCTGTGGGGTCCTGGCTGACGTTGCTGTAGGTCATGCCATCGACCAACGTCTCCATCGCCCCCGTCGCCAGGGTGCCACCGGAGAGCGTGACCGTGGCGGTGTTGCCGCTGATGGCGACGGCGTAGTTCATGCCGTTGCCGAGCGCCGTGCTCGGAGTGGTGAGGAGGTTTATCGTTGTGCCCGCGATCGTCAGACGCTCCGACGTGCCGTTGGTGACGCCGCCGACCGTAAGGACCAGCGTTGTCAGGGTCTGCGTCGCATCCACCGTCGATGCGGCCACCGTGCCGAACAGGTCGACGGGTGCGCCGCCTTCGGTGAAGGTCGGCGTCCCGCCCGTCGCGGTCAGCGTCGGCTCGTCATTGATCGGGGCAACATCGAAGTTGAAGGTGTTCGCCGACTGGTCGGTGTCTTGCCCACCGTTGGCGACGCCACCGTTGTCGGTCACCTGGAAGGTGAACGCGCCGAGGTCGTTGCCGTTGAGGTTCGCGTCCGGCGTGAAGGTCAGATTCGGTATGGTCGCGACCGTGATCACCTGGCCGGCGATGACGGGCGTGCCGCTCAGGCGCAGCGTGCCATCTGCAACGGGCAGCGTCGTGATCGTCACCGAGCTAAAGGTGTTGACCGGGGTGTCGCTCGGATCCAAGAAGCCGAAGTTGGCAGCCGCGAACGTGAACACGACGTCCTCGTTGGTGGCGGCCGTATTGTTGCTGGTGCCGGCCGGCGCATCGTTGACGGAGGTCACGTTGGCGGTGAGCGTATAGGTCGGGACGCTGAGCACCGTGCCTGTCGCGTCTTCGGACACCTTGAAGGTCAAGGTCGCGTAGGGCGTGCCGTTCTCGTTCGCGTCGGGGGCGAAGCGCAGCTTGCCGGCCGTGATGTCCGTGACGGTCACGACCTGGTTCGCGGTCACCGCGACCCAGGACTGGGTGCCGGCCGAATCGAACTGCAGAGCGCCGTTGGTCGCCAGCGTGATGATCTTCACGGACGAGAACGCGGTGTTCTCGACGTCGGCATAGGTGCCGAAGTCGGTCAGCGCCGAGAGCACCAGCGGGACGTCCTCGAGGGTCGTGATGCTGTCGTCGTTCGCCGTCGGCGTGTCGTTGACCGGCGTCACGGTGATGGTCGCGGTGTCGCTGGCCGACGAGAAGGCCGTCGAGCCACCGCTGGACGAAATCACCGCGGCCGCACCGGCCGCGCCAGCGGAGAGATCCCAGGCGCGGAAGGTGATGTCGGCGGTGCCGTTGAAGTTCGCGTTGCCCTGGAAGTAGAGGCGCGTGGCCCCGTCAGCGGTCAGGAGGCGGGCAGCGCTGTCCGAGACCGCGCCCAGCAGCTGCCAGTTCGAGCCGCTGTTGGTCGAGTAGTGCCAGGTACCGTTGGCCGCGGTCGCGCCAATGACGGCGATACCGAGCGGCGTGCCGTCGGGGTCGACGACGTTCGACAAAGGACCCGCAAAGTCGACGAGCGCCGACACGAGCGTGCCGACCGCACCCGAGGGGACGCCGTTGTCTTCGAGCACCGTGGTGAGCACTGGGGACTTGGAGATGTCGAGCACGGGCGCGTCGTTGACGGCGGTGATGGTCACCGTGACGGTCGCGGTCGCGGTGAGGCCCTTGCCGTCGCTGAGCGTGTACGTAAAGCCTCCGGCCGCCACGGAGTTCGTGCTCGGCGTGAACGTGATGCTCGTACCGGACAGGCTGACCGTTCCGTTCGAGGGCGCGCTCACAGCGGTGATCGAGAGCGTATCCGTGCCGGGCACGGCCACGTTGTTCGGGTCCGAGTCATTGCCCAGCAGGGTCGACGCGGGGATCACCAGGGCAGTGTCCTCCGTCGCCACGGCGGAATCCCCGACGGCGACCGGGAAGCGATTGATCTTGATGGTGACAGTGCTCGTCGAGCAGTTGGTCGGGACCTCCGCGCTGCACACCTGGTACTGGAAGGTGTCCGTCAGGAGGCACGCGCCAACGGGGCTGCCGCCACCGGTGTAGACGACATCCGAGCCGCTGATGACGACCTTGCCGCCAGTGCAGCTGGTCGCCACGCCGCCGCCGAAGGGCGTGCCGACGAGCGTGAAGCTCGCTGCGCTGTTGTAGAGGTCGTTGGCCATCAGAGTGTTCTTGGCGAACGTGCCGGTCGAAGGTAGGGCCTGCTGCTCGGTGGCATTTACGGTGTCCGAATTGGCAATCACCGAGTTTATTACTCTCAGCGGGATACGCATGACGTTGCACAGGTTGAGCGTGCCGCACGGCTCGCACACCTGGACGTAGCAGGCGTCGTTGCCCGGGGTGGCGGACGCGGCGTACGTGATCTTGCGCTCGTCACCGTTGAGGACCAGGTTTGTGTCGCCGACGTAGCTGCACGTGCCGAGGGTGGTCGCGTCCGACGCCTTGAAGGGGCCGTTGGCGAACTTCGAGACGAGAACGGCTGCCGAGCCGGGGGCGGGGCCGACGACGACCGAGTTGGTGGTCGCATTGGGAGTGACCTCGCCCAACGGGAACGCGATGCTCGCGTCGTGCAGGACGGGGTTCGGTAGGGCGTCATTGAACTCGCGCAGCTTGAGGCTCGCCTGCCACTTCACGACCCACGGGGTCGTGGCTGTGCACGCTTCGTGCTCGAGCGGGTCCGTCACGTTCATGCCGACCACGTTGTCGCAGGCACTCACGTTCACGGTGTAGGTGCCGCCCGCCGGACCGCCATCGGGCGTGAGGGTGATGGAGGGACCCGCGGTGGTGACCGTCGCCGTCTTAGCCGGCAGTCCGGGCGGGCTGGCATCGTATGAAACGAAGACAGGGGCCGTCGGGAAGCTGCCCCACGGATTGCCATCAGGATCGAGAAGGACCGCCGTGCTGCTGGTGTTGACAGTCGTCGACAGCGTGGTGAGCGGCAGACAGATGTCCGGGAAGCTCAGGGTGGGGGCGTGGTTCACGTTGACCGTGACGATCGCGGTGGCGCAGAACTGGGCGACGGCGCTCGTCGGGCTGCAGACCTCATAGGTGAAGGTCTGGCCCCATGGGCAGGTGATGATGGCAGGCTGCGCGGCGGGGTTGCCGTCGGTGAAGGTGACGATGCCTCCTGCCTCGGCCACGGTTCCGCAAGCCGGCTGCGTCTTGATGGTGAAGATGGCGTCCGCCGCGATGTCGCCGTTGGATCCGTCGTTGAGGAGGAGGTCCAAGACCGGGACCGTCTTCTGCTTGGAACCGTTGAGCGAAGCGACGTTGAAGGTCCAGGTGTCCGCGTTGAGGAGCGGTGTCGCGCAGAACAAGCCGGGGTTGCAGTAGTTGCTGAGGCAGTCGCTGTCGTTCACACACTTGAGGTTGTTCGCGCAGCGCGGGCAGCTGTTCACGCCACCGCAGTCGGTGAAGGTCTCGGCCCCGGCGCCATCGGTGAGCTGCAGGCCGTCGGTGCAGGTCGCGGTGACGCAGTTCAGCGTGCACAGGGCGCTGTTAGAGTTGCTGGTGCCATTGTCGCATTGCTCGGTGCCGACCTTGATGCCGTCGCCGCAGATCGATGTGCAAGACTGATTCGCGACGCACGTCCAGCCACTGGCGCGCACGCAGGCGACGCAGCCGCCACTCGGTGTGGATGTGCCCTCGTCGCAGGTCTGGGGCCCGACAATCTTGCCATCGCCGCAGATCGCGGTGCAGGCGCCGCCGGTCCCCGGACAGGTCCAGCCCTCCTCCACCTTGCAGCCCGAGTCGCAACCATCGCTGCCGCTGGCGTTGAGGTCGTCGCAGGTCTCATCTCCGACGACCTGGCCGTCGCCGCAGATCCCCCGGCAGCCGCCGCCAATCGGTGTGCCGCTCGCGTTCTGGGGGCAGGCCCAGCCGGCTTCGCGCTGGCAGGTTGCGCTGCAGCCATCGCCCGCTACCCGGTTGGCGTCGTCGCACTGCTCGGTGCCGCGGGCGAGACCATCGCCGCAGTCGGCGGTGCAGGCGCCGCCAGCGCCGGCCGCCGTCGGACAGATCCAGCCAGCCTCGGGCTGGCAGGTCACGCCGCAGCCGTCGTTGGCGCGGAGGTTGGAGTCGTCGCATCCCTCGGTGCCTCGCACCAAGCTGTCACCGCAGATCGCACGGCACCGTCCGTTGAGCGACGCTGGGCACTCCCAGCCGGCCTCGGCCGTGCAAGTGCTGGAGCAGCCGTCCCCGACCGCAGTATTGGCGTCGTCACAGGCCTCGCCGCCGCGCACGATGCCGTCGCCGCAGATCGGCGCGCAATCCTTGCCTTCGACCGCGCAGGTCCAGCCGATCTCGACCTGGCAGGTGGCGCTGCAGCCATCGAGGCTCGAAGCGTCGAGGTCGTCGCAGGTCTCGACGCCACGCACGAGGCCGTCGCCGCAGACCGGCTGACAGCGGCCCTTGAGCGCGGCTGGGCAGCTCCAGCCGACCTCGACGCCGCAGGTGGCGGAGCAGCCGTCGCCGCCAAGGGTGTTGGCGTCGTCGCAGGGCTCGCCGCCACGCACGAGACCATCGCCGCAGACCGGGGTGCAATCCCCGCCGATCCCGTCGGCCGTGGGACAGCTCCAGCCGACCTCGGCCTGGCAGACCGGGGAGCAGCCGTCGTTGGCGAAGTTGTCGCCGTCGTCGCAGGCTTCGAGGCCAGCGACGACGATGCGATCGCCGCAGACGACACTGCAACGGCTGGTGCTGGTCGGGCTCGCCCCGCGAGGCTCGCAGGCCCAGCCGCGCTCGGTCTGGCAGGCCGCACTGCAGCCGTCGCCGCGATCGAGGTTGAAGTCGTCGCACGTCTCCGGTGTCTGGAGTTCGGAATTGACGTAGCCGTCGCCGCAGATCTCTGTTGAGCGGCAGTCCTTGGAGCAGCCGCTGCCAGACTTCGGCGTACAGAACTCACCGACGGTGCAGTCGCTATCACTCTCGCACGCGCCACCGCTGTCGCAGGTCGAGCCCTTGTCGCAGACCTCACCTACCGCGAAGTTGGTCACCGTGTCGCCGCACTCCTCGGTGGAGGTGCAGTCGGCCGAGCAGCCGTCGAGGTTGTCGCGGTTGCCGTCGTCGCAGCGCTCGCCGGCGGCGCGGTTGATGATGTTGTCCCCGCAGCGCGGATAGCTACAGTTTTCGTTACAGTCGATCGTGTTCAAGCCTCGGCTGTCGCAATCCTCACCGGAGGCGACGTTGCGGTAGCCGTCACCGCAGCTCGCGGCCGTGCAGTCCTGGTTGCATTCCTCGCTGTCGAGGGCGCCCGAGTCGCAGTCCTCGACGCCGGCCTGGACCAGGAGGTCACCGCAGCGCGCGCGCTCGCAGTCCACCAGGCATGCCCGGGTCTGGCCATTGCAGACGCCATCGCCGCAATCTTCGCCATCGTCGCAGCCCTCGGAGGCGTGCAGGACACCGTCACCGCAGCGGTTGCGGCAGTCGCCGCTACAGCCGTCCCCGTCGACGCGGTTGCCGTCGTCGCAGGCTTCGCCGAGATCGGTCGCGCCGTCGCCACAACGTCCCGTCGCCTTGCAGTCGGCGCTGCAGCCGTCATCGCCGCGTGGTATGCACTCGCCGTCGGTGCAGTCGCCGTTGCCGGTGCATCGCAGCCCGTTGCCGCAGTGCTTGCCGTCGTCGCAGACCTCGAAATACGGGGCGACGGTGTTGGGGATGCCGTCGCCGCAGATCCCTTCGGAGCGGCAGTCCGCCGTGCATCGCAAGGTGTTGCGCGGCAGGCAGAGCTGGTCGCCGGGCTTGCCCAGGCAGTCGGCGTCGGCCACGCAGTCGGTCTGGTCGGAGCAGAAGCGACCGCCGTCGCAGACTTCGCCGATGGCGCGGTTGACGATGCCGTCGCCGCAGGGGTTGGCAAAGAGGCAGGTCTGGCTGCAGTTCGGGTTGTCGCGAGCGCGGCATCGTTTGTCCCCGATCTCGCCGCAGTCAGTGTCCTTTGCGCAAGGCTGGCCGTTTTCACATTGGCTGCCGAAGTCGCAGACCTCGAGGATGCGGTCGCTGTGGGTTGCGGCGCAGTTGGTCTCGACGACGCTGTTGCCGCAGAAGGGGTTGCGGCAAGTAGCCGTGCAGCAGTTGACGTCGCGCGGACCGCACGAACCGTCGCCGATCTCCACGCAGTCTTGCGCGGATTGGCAGGCGGTCTTCAGGTCGGTGCAGAAGCTACCGGCGTCGCAGGCTTCGCCGGTGACGGTGTTGATGACGCCGTCCCCGCAGATCTCGAGAGAACCGCAGTCGGCGGCGCAGCCATCACCGCTGCCGCCGTTGCCGTCGTCGCAGACTTCGCCGAGGTCGGTGCGCAGGAAGCCGTCGCCGCACTTGGGGAACCGGCAGTTCCAGTTGCAGTCGTCGCCGTTGTCGAAATTGCCGTCGTCGCACTGCTCGCCCGCTGCCTCGTCCGTGACACCGTTGCCGCACAACGTATCGAGGGGGTTGATGCAGGCTGAGCGCTCGGTGATGCAAACCCAGCCGGGCTGGCACGTAACGCCGTCCTTGCCGCAGGGCACGCTCGCCGACTCGAAACACGACAAGAACAGGGCTGTACACGTGAGGCCCAGTGCCCCAAAAAGAGTTCGCATCTTCCTATCCCCTAATTCGAGGGCGCGGACCTCACGAAGTGAGGCTGCCCACGCCAATTCAGAATCGCATGGTCGCGGAGACGCCGGCCCCATCGGGCCCAATAATCGGGACGACGCTCACCGGGGTGACCACGGGAACCTCGACCTGAATGGGTCGTTCGCGATTAATGTACAGGAGCACGATGCCAGTCGCCAGGGTCGCCCCACCGGCGATGTAGGAGACCGTTGCCAGAGTATTGAAGAGTTCGCCGTTCGACTGCTTGTCTTTGATTGCCGCAGTCGGCCTGCATCCGAAGATCTTGCCGCCAGTGTCGTTGCCCTTGCCGTCAAGGATGGGCGTTGCGGTCGACGAGCTGCAGACTTCAATGGCCTTGTCGTAGTCGCTGAACGACGACGACGACTGCCAGCTGAAGATGCCACCGGCGATGAGCGCCGCTGCGCCCGACCCGACGACCAACCACGGCTTCCACGCATCCATGACGCGCGTGTACTTCGTGACCGACTCCACCGCGACGAGCGTCAGGGTGATCTCGGTCTTCTGGCCCTTGGGCAGATTGCGCTGCTCTTGCGCGGGCTGGTAGCCGGGCTTGGTCGCGAGGATGGTGTTCTTGTCGGCGCGCACGAGGCCCTGCCAACGACCTGGACCCATGAACAGCTCGACACCGTTCAAGCTGACGATGGCGCCTTCCTCTTTCGCTTCGATCACCAGCTCCGAGAGCTCTGCGTCGTAGAGGAGCTTCATGTACCGCTTGACCTGGTCGATCTGGTCTTCGTCGAGCGGCGCACCACCGAACTTCATCGACTCATCGAGGCTCTTGAATGCCTCGACCGGCTGGTCGAGGTTCATCAAGGCTTTCGCGAGATTGAAGTGGATGGCGGGGTGGTTCCAGTGGTCCAGCGCCTCGCGATACTTCTCGACCGCCTTGGTGAAGAAGGCGTCCTTCAGGAGGGCGGTGCCTTCCTGGAAGAGTGCCAGCGCCACGTTCTGCTCAGCCTGCGAGACACCATCGGCCCAGGGCCGACCCTGGACGTGGGGTGTCGGGGTCTTGTTGGTCTCCCCGGGCTCAGCCGCCAGGGCGATACCGGATGCGAAATTCGTCGTGAATGTGACGGCGATGGCCAGGGCGATTCGACGCGAGCACAACATCATTGCAACACCTCCACGATACCACCTCGAGTCATCTCCTTGAGGCGCCTCTCAGCTTCGACCTTCGCGGCCACCGCTTCTTTGCGGCGCTTCTCGTTCTCGTCGAGCGCCAGCTTGAGATCGCCCGCAGCCTTGGTCGCCTGGTTGCGCGCCTCGGTCGCTTCGATCGCCCGCTGTTCCGCCATGGCCTTGGCCTCGGTGGCTTCGAGCGCGGCGACGACCGCCTTGCCCTCGCTCTCCTTCGCTTCCGCCGCACGCTGCTCGGCGATCTCTTTGGCCTTCCGCGCCTCTTCGAGCGCTGTCGTCTCGCCTTCGCGGGCCGCGTCTTTCGCGAGCTCGGCGACGCGCGCCTCGTTCAGCGCCGCTTCCGCCTGGACCTTTCGCTTCTCGGCTTCGGCAGCAGCGGTGGTCGCCTTCTCCTCGGCGGCCATCGCGGCGACGGCCTGCTGACGCGTCTCGGCGCGCGACTCGTTGATGATGACGAGCGCAACGGCGGCGGCCGCGAGCATGATGCCGACGACCGTCGCGGCGACGATGTAGAGCGTCTTCTTCACGCGGGCTGCGCGCGTCGACATGTCGATGACGGCCTTCAGGAACTGCTTCTGGGTCTCAGGCAGCTCGCCGCGAAAGCGGCGCGTGAAGCGCTTTGCCTCCTCGACCATCTCACCGCGCCAGAGCAGGCCGTTATCCTTGCCCTTGGCGGCCCACTGACGCGACGTGTTGCGCAGCTGCTCGAGGAAGGCGGCGTCTTCGTGGCCTTCGTCGAGCCACTTCGCGAGCTGCGGCCAGCCGGCGATGAGCGACTCGTGCACGAGCTCGACCGTGGCGCCTGAACCGCCGCCGCCCGTCTGCACGACGAGGAGGCGGGCTGCCACCATCTGGTCGATGAGGCTCTGGATGTCGCCCGACTTGCCGAGCGTCTCGCGGAGGTCGTCGACCGACACGATGGCGCGGGTGCGGTCCGGGGTGACGAGGCGGATGAGGAGTGCGCGAACGAGCGCCTTCTGCTCACCCGAGACCTGCTCGAGCACTCGGTCGGCGTGCGCCGCGAGGGCGCCGCTGATGCCGCCGAGGTTCTTGTAGCTCTTCTCGGTGAGGATGCGGCGCGACGGATCACGATCGGCCCAAAGGCGGTCGGCCGTGAACTGCAAGAGCGGGAGCGCACCACTCGTCGAGGCGAGGTGGTCGAGCATGTCGTCGACGATGCCCTCGTTCTCGAACTTGTAGCCGGCCATCTCGGCGGGCTGCACGAGGGCGTCGCGCATACCGTCGCGCGTCGGCGCGGTGATGAAGAACAAGCCCTGGCTGAGCTCGTTCATGAAGTGCGAGTCCTCGACACAACGGTCGAGGAAGTCCGAGCGGATCGATACGACCACGCGCATCGGCGAGGTCGGATCGTCGGCGGCCGCCGAGAGGCAGGCGGTGAACGCCATCCGCTCACTCGGGTCCTGCACGAGGGTGTAGAGTTCCTCGAACTGGTCGATGAAGAGGAGGAGGTGCTTCTTCTCCTTGCGGGCCTGACGACGAAGGGCAGTTCCGAGGTAACCGGGCTCTTCGCGGAGGCGATCGGCCAGGGCCTGCTGCTCACTGATATCACTGGCGATATTGCCCGATGTGCCAGCCACTTGTGAGAGCAGGTTGGCGAGCGACATGAGCGGCGTGCGTCCCGGACGAAGCACGCTGATGTCCCAGTTCTCGCCCGAGTTCTTCAACGCGGGCACGACACCGGCGCGCACGAACGAGGACTTGCCGACGCCGGAGGGACCGACGACCGCCATGATGGGGCGTTCGCGCAGGCGCTGGGTCATCGCCGCGGTCTCGCGATTACGACCGAAGAAGCGCGAGGCGTCCTCTTCCTGGAAGGAGGCGAGACCGTTGTACGGGCTCTCTTCGACGTGGCTCGTCTTGCTGGTCGCCGAGAAGCGGCCCGGCGTGAACGGCTCGAGCGCACGCAGGAGGGCCAACGCGTCTGTCCAACGCTGCGCCTTGTCCTTCAGGAGACACTTGTCGATGACGGAGGCGAGGTCGTTCGGAAGGTCGGGGGCCTTCTCTTTCAGGCCCGGCGTCACCTCGTCGAGGAAGCCCGTGACCATCAGCTCGTGGCCTTCGAGCGGGTCGAGCGGGTGCTTGCCGGTCAGCATGATGTACATGATGACGCCGGCCGCCCAGATGTCGGTCGTGTGGTCGATGGCGACGCCGTTGCCCCACTGCTCGGGCGACATGTACGGCATGGTGCCCATGATCGCGCCGTGGCGCGTCATGTTCTTGTTGTCGCCGCCGAGCGCCTGGATGTCCTCGGCGCGCACGTTCTTGGCTTCACCGTCGCTCGTCTTGTCTTCGCCGTGGGCGACCTTGGCGATGCCGAAGTCGAGCACTTTGACGACACCGGCGTCGGTAACGAAGATGTTGTCCGGCTTGAGATCGCGATGGACGATGCCTTCCGCGTGGGCGTAGGCAAGCGCGCGCAGGACGGGCGACATGAGCTCTACGACGCGCGCGACCGGCATACGCTTGCCGCGCGGGATGAGCTTGTTGAGGCCGTTGCCCTGGAGGAACTGGAGCACCATGAACGGGCTGCCGTTCCACTCACCGACCTCGTAGATCGAGACGATGTTCTCGTGCTCGACGCGGGCGGTCGCGCGCGCCTCGATGATGAAGCGCTTGGTGAGCTCGGGATCGGGGCTCTGCAGGAACTTGATCGCGACCCGACGACCGAGCTTGGTGTCACGGGCCAGGAACACCGAGCCCATGCCGCCTTCACCGATGAGGCGGATGATCTCGTACTGGTTCATTCGCTGCCCATCTTTGGGCAACGTACCTGGCTCGAGACCGCCTTCGCCGGTTCCGGGGGTCGACATCGAGGTCGACGAGTTGGTGTTGGTGTTCGAGAAGAACGGCTGGCTCGCGCGGCCCTCGAGGTTGGTCGGATGCTGGGTCGAGCCCGGCGAAGTCCCGCCCGCAGCGAGCGACGGATCGACCATGATCGTCTGCTCGCCCGTGACCGGATCCTTTTGATGCGCGGAGGCCGTTCCGGCACGCGGCGGCTCGCCGGTCGCCATGATCGTCTTCTCGCCCGCGTCAAGATCCACCGGCTTGGCGGCGGGCTTGGCAGGCGTCGGACCGCCGACCATGATCGTCTTCTCGCTGGCGTCTGTTTCGGCCGCAGGCTTTGCTGCATCAGCAGTCGCGGGCGATCCGGCTTTGGCCCCGGGCGCGTCCTTGGGTGCCGCGAGCAGGCTCCCGAACGCGCGGTTGTGCGCTTCGGCGAGACTCGATGGGCCGCGTGCAGCGGTGTCGCCCACGCCGGCCATCACTGTCTTCTCGCTTGCGATCGAGTCGATAGCCTCAGCCTTGACGTCAGATCGCTCCTTCGTGGCCTTCGCACCCTGCTGTGCGTTGTTGCCTACGGACGCCATCGTCGTCTTCTCATCGGGGCGGCTGCCAGCGCCACCCTTATGGGGGCCGCTGTTCGCGCGACCATTCCCGCGGGAGTCTTTCGTACCCATGATTCCTTCCCGACCTGAAGGGGTTCTCGTCAGGGCATGATTCTCGACGAAACCGAGCCTGACTCCAACCATCCTACTCTGCAGGGCGCATCATTGCGAGCCCACGTCGCCAACTCTCCTGCACGACTTGCACCGGGCGGCCACGAATATGGCTAGGAGCGGCTCAGATGGCCAGCCTGGCTCAAGCAACGTGGAGCGTGGGCCGATCGCGCAATCTTCTGCCCCGGCAGTCATCAATTCGCGGGCAGCCCCTCCGTGGCCTTCGCTCACGAATTGCGCGGGCGGGCCGTGAGCGCCTCGGCGAGATCGGCTTCCACCATGAGCGAAACGAGCGCCGCGAACGATGTCGTGGCCTGCCAACCGAGCTCACGGCGGGCCTTGCTCGCGTCTCCCTGTAATAGATCGACCTCGGCCGGACGGAAGTACGCGGGGTCGACGGCGACCAGCACGCGGCCGTCAGCGGCCCGGCCGATCTCATTCTGGCCTTCGCCCTCCCAGGTGAGTGGGATGCCGACGTGCGCGAATGCGAGCGTCACGAGCTCGCGCACGGTGTGGGTCTCGCCGGTCGCGATCACATAGTCGTCGGGCGTCGGCTGCTGCAGCATGCGCCACATCGCCTCGACGTACTCGGGGGCGTAGCCCCAGTCGCGGCGCGCATCGAGGTTGCCGAGGTAGAGGCGCTCGTCGAGGCCGAGCGATATGCGGGCGGCGGCGCGCGTGACCTTCTTCGAGACGAAGGTCTTACCGCGGCGCGGCGACTCGTGGTTGAAGAGGATGCCGTTGACCGCGAAGAGGCCGTACGCCTCGCGGTAGTTGATGACCGTCCAGTAGGCGAAGAGCTTGGCGACGGCGTAAGGCGAGCGCGGATGGAACGGGGTCGTCTCGCTCTGCGGGGTCTCGCGGACCTTGCCGTAGAGCTCGGAGCTCGAGGCCTGGTAGTAGCGCACGCGGGCGCCGTGCTCTCGCACCGCGTCGAGTAGCCGCAGGGCGCCGAGCGCGTCGACGTCGGCGGTGTACTCGGGCACCTCGAATGAGACCATCACGTGGCTCTGGGCGCCGAGGTTATAGACCTCGACGGGTTGGATCTTCTCGACCAGGCGCGAGAGGTTCGAGGCGTCGGTGAGGTCGCCGTAGTGGAGGTAGAGACGGCGATCGGCGGCGTGACGGTCCTGATAGATGTGGTCGATGCGCTCGGTGTTGAACGAGCTCGATCGGCGCACGAGCCCATGGACTTCGTATCCCTTGCTCAGGAGGAGCTCTGCGAGGTACGAGCCGTCCTGCCCCGTGATGCCCGTGAGCAATGCGACCTTGCGATCTGCCGACATCTGAACCCCTTCGTGATGTGACTCACGAGCTCGCTCGCTGGGAGATCGTCGCTCGCGAGCGTGCGCGCGGCCCTCGCAGTATCGCTTCCCGCAACTGCGTCGCAACTCTCTTCGTGTTGGTCGCGCTCGGCTGCGGACGACCGGCCGAGGTCGCCGGCACGCAAGCGGCGCCGCGCGTCGTGTCGCTCGCGCCCTCGTTGACGGCCATCGTGCGGGCTGTCGGCGGGGACGCGCACCTGGTCGGGGTGACCGCATATTGTGATGCGCCCGGGGTCGCGGTGGTCGGCGACTTCTCGCCGCGCCCGGAGGCGGTGTTGGCACAGCGGCCCGACATCGTGCTGATGGCGGGCTACGAGACCCAGGCCGCGACCGCTTCGGCGCTGACCGGGTTGGGTCTGGTGGTGAAGACGCTGCCACTCGTGACGCTCGCGGACATGCATGCGACGACGCGTGCGGTCGCCGCGCTCTTGGGGCGTGAGGCGGCCGGCGAAGCGGTGCTCGCGGCCTTCGACGAGGCGCTCGCGAAGGCGCGGCCGAGCGATGCGCAGGTCGTGAAGGTGCTGCTCGTCTATGATGTGCAGCCGGGCTTCGTCATCACGACGGGCGGCGGTGATCATCTGTCGGAGCTCGTCCTGGCACTCGCTGGCAAGAACCTGATCGACGGTCCGGTGACCGCGCGCATCGGGCTCGAGCGCGTGCTCGAAGGGGCGCCCGACTTGATCCTGCATGTCGCGCCGGACGTGCACTTTCCCGACTCGGCGAGCGCCATGAAGCACTGGGCGACGTGGCCGGAGCTGCCGGCCGTGAAGCGCGGCCAGGTGGTGGTCTATCCGGATGATGGGTTCGCTCGCAATGGCCCGCACCTGGCGACGGTGGTGCCGCGCCTTGGCGCGATCATCGCGCACGCGCGAGCGGTGATGGGGTCTTCGGGACCGCCATGATGACGGCGCGCCGGCAGGGATGGATAGCGCTGCTGGGCGTCGTCACGATCCTCGTTGCCGCGGGATTGGCGCTGCTCATCGGGATGCCGACGGTCTCACTCGGGACGGCGTTCGCGGATCCGACGAGCTGGCAACACCAGGCGCTGGTGCATCTGCAGTTGCCGCGCATCGCGCTCGGGCTCGCGGTGGGCGCGGTGTTGGGGGTGGCGGGTGCCGCGCTGCAGGGGCTCTTGCGAAACCCGCTAGCCGATCCGTACGTGCTCGGGGTGTCGGGCGGGGCGGCGCTCGGCAGTGCGAGCGTGTCGCTCATCGCGGGTGCGGTGATGACGTCGGCGCCGCTGGCGATCGCACCGCTCGGTGGGTTCGTTGGCGCGCTGGTGGCGCTGTTCATCGTGCTCACGCTGGGGGCGGAGCGCGGCGTGCCGTCGCCGCTGCGAATGCTGTTGGTCGGGGTGGTCGTCAATGCGTTGGCGGGTGCCGCGTTGATGGTGCTCGCGGCGCTGGGCGATGCGAACACGGTGCAGCGGACGTTGGTCAGGCTGATGGGCACGTTGGGGGTCGATCCGAGTGAGCCCCTGCTGGTACCGATCGTGGTCGTCGCCGCGGTCGTAGCGCTCGCGAGCGTGATGCCGCAGACGCTGGCGCTGAACTTGTTGGCGTTGGGCGACGACACCGCGCGGAGCCTCGGGCTGGAGCCGGACAAGCTGCGGCGGAAGTTGTTCGTACTGCTGTCGCTTCCTGTCGGAGCGGTGGTCGCGGTGACCGGGCTCATCGGCTTCACGGGGTTGGTCGTGCCGCATGCGGTGCGGCTTGTAGCGGGGCCCGACCATCGCGTGCTGGTGCCGCTGTCAGCCGCTTTCAGCGCGGCTTTCGTCGTGCTCGCGGATGCGACCGTGAGCGCGCTGGCGGTGCCGCTCGGCACGGAATTGCCGGTCGGGGTCGTGACCGCGTTGGTCGGTGGACCGGTGTTCCTGTTGTTGTTGCGCGTGCGCCTGCGAGGTGTGCTGTGATGCTCGAAGCCGAGCGGATCGCGGCCCGCTATGGGGACGTGACGGTCTTCAGCGACGTCGATCTGGCGGTCAGGCCGGGCGAGGTTGTGGTCGTGGTCGGTCCCAATGGGGTCGGTAAGTCGACTTTGCTGCGGGTCCTGTCGGGGATCGCGCGGGGGACGAGCGGGCATGTGCGGCTCGCGGGTGAGGACGTGATGCACCTGTCGCCGCGCGTAAGGGCGGCGCGCATCGGCGTGCTGCTCGAGGCACCCGATGCGACGTTCGGGTTCTCGGTGCGCGAGCTGGTGCTGCTCGGGCGATATCCGTATCTGGGGCGCATGGGCTATGCGACGGCCAGCGACCTGGCCGTGGTCGAGCGTGCGATCGAGGCACTGCAGCTGGAGGCGCTCGCAGACCGCCCCTACCCTACCCTCTCATCGGGTGAGCGACAGCGGACCGGGATCGCGCGGCTCATGTGTCAGGCGACGTCGGTGATGTTGCTCGACGAGCCAACCGCGCGCCTGGATCCGGCGCATGCGCTGCACGTGGTCGGGTTGCTGCGGGCCGCTGCCAATGCGGGTGCGGCGGTGCTGGCGGTGGTGCACGATTTGGATCTCGCGGCGAAGCTCGCGGACCGGATGATCGTGCTGGCCGAGGGTCGGGTGCTCGCGAGTGGGACGCCGAGCGAGGTGCTCACGGTCGAGCTCATCGAGCGGGTTTGGAAGGTGCGCGCGCGCCGCGTCGATGAACAAGATGGGCGACCGGCAATCGTTTTAGATGTGTTGCCGCGTTAGTGGATTCGAGGGGCCGAGCGGGCTATCCAGTGGGCATGAAGAACTGGATGGCGCTCGCTTGCTGCTTGGCGATGGCGGCTTGCGATACCGATGAGAAGGCACTCGATCGAGACACCTGCCTGTCGAACGCGGGCGTGCCTGGCATCTTGGCGGTGACCGCAGAGCCGCGCGCGGATGTTATCGCTGAAGTGCTCGCGCTCGAGTGTGGTGATGGCGTCGCGGCATCGGAATCGCTCTATCAAGAACTCGCCGCGGACCTCGCGCTGATCGAGGCGGCAGATACACGCATGAGGCTCGCGCGAGACGGCGGACAGGGCGTCTATCGATTCTCGTCTCCGTTCGCGAATCCGCCGCGCCTATCTGCGGAGGGCGACAATCTCGCAGCAGCGAAGGGGCTGCTCGCTGAGGAGACGTGCGCGGCGCGGCTCACCCGAGCGCTGCACGGAACGGCGACCGATGTGGTTTCGGTGACGGTTAACGAGCGCATCAAGGTCGAGTTTGCTCCGCGCCTGAAGCCAGAACTCGTAGCTGCGGCCTATGCCGAGCTCGGGGTGACGCTCACGATTCAGAGCACGGTGGTCGGAGATGGTTCGCATGTAGCGTTTCGCGAGATCGAAGGGGGGCGCGAATATGCGATCGCGTTGGCCGCCGGGGATTGCCCTTCCGGCTGCAGCACGGCTCGCGACTTCCAATGGACGGTCGTCGCGGGTCACGCGCGGCTCGTTGCGGAGTACGGCTATGCGCTCGGCGCGAGCGACCGCGGCACTTACGAACCGCCGCCGCAGGGGCTCGATGTCACGGGATTTGGTTGCCGCTGAGCGGCAGAACACGACCGCAGGGAACCTCGGGTCGAGAGCGTAGCCGCCGTTGCGGCGGGTGAGGACGCCGCTCTGGCCGGGGCAACGGCTCGGGTGCGCGCGGGGTTCTTTTACTGAGGGGTGCACGCCGGCTGCGAGCGTGAGGAATGCGCATTCCCTGGACGTAACGAATCGGCCGCTTTTCGTCTAAAGTTCCAGCGACCAGGCGGTAGCGCCGGCACACACGCATGCGAGACCGACAGATGGGAACCAACTCAACGCAGGGCCAGCCGAGCGGCTTGCGTCGTGAAGACGTTGGCACGTTGCCCGAGGGGCTACGCGTCACCTCGTGCACGATCGACGGAAAGTCTTACGTGCTCATGAGCCACCCGATCCCGCTCGAGCTCCCGCGCTCGTGCGGGGCGCTGTCGGAGGCCGAACGCGATGTCGTCTCGCGCGTGCTCGAAGGCTGGACCCAAGCGCAGATCGCGGCCTACCGGAAGACCTCGCCGCGCACCATCGCCAAGCAGCTCGTGTCGGCCTATCGACGACTCGGGGTGAGCTCGCGCGCTCAGCTTGTCGCGCTCGTCGAAGGGGGCGGGTAATGGCGCTCGTCGATGGTGACTTCGTCGGGCTCATCGAGGCCTGCTACCGCATCGAACAGAGCGAGATCGCCTGGCTCGAGGGGGTCGCCAAGGCGGCCGCGGCGGTGCTCGATGTCGGCTTCGGAACGGAGGCGTATCTCGTCGATCTGGCCGGCGAGAACGGCCCGCGCTTGCGCAATCCGGTCCATGTCGGCGGCACTGACGAATGGAAGGAGCGCTGGCGCAAAGACTGGTGGGAAGCCCTGATGGTGCCGATGAGCGGCGAGCACGTGCAGCTCGTGCACTCGCTGACGTCGGTCAGCTTCTCGACCGAGCTCTGGCGCGCGGCCGCGGGCCGGAACGCAACCTACGGCGAGTACCTGACGAGCTTCGCGGCACGCGGTCGTGGTCGCGTCCATGCACCTTATTTTGTTGCATTTTCCGCTGCGCGCGCGCCGTTCGCCAAGGTGACCCGCGATGTGTCGCCGGTCGAGGGGGTCATGTACCCCGACTCGTTCAACGTCGGCGGTATCGACCCGAGCGGGCGCGGCGCGGTCTTGTGCGTGAACCTTCCGACCATCGCGGGCGGGCCGCCGGTGGCAAGCGACGTGGCACTGTGGGGGCGCATGTCGGCCCACATCGCGACCGGCTACCGGCTCCTACGCAAGCTCGCGGGCGTTACCACGACCTCGGGTCTCGCAGACGACGTCGACGCGGTGCTCGACCCGTCCGGCAAAGTGCAGCATGCGACGCTGGCGATGCGGGACACGGTGGCGCTCGATGCGCTGCGCGAGCGGGTCGTGACGATCGACCGTGCGCGTGAGAAAGACCGCAGCGATGGACGCGCCGTGAGCGAGGCCTGGACCGCTCTCAACGAGGGACGCTGGTTGCTGGTCGACCAGTTCGACCGCGACGGGCGACGCTTCTATCTCGCGCGTCCGAACACGCCGGTCGTGCAGCCGACCGGGCTCAGCGAGCGCGAGACACAGACCACCAAGCTGGCCGCGCTCGGACACTCGAACAAGCTCATCGCCTACGAGCTCGGGCTGTCGGCATCGACGGTCGCGACCCACTTGAAGACCGCCGCGGCCAAGCTCGGGGTCGACTCGCGCTTCGCGCTGATCCGGGCGGTCCGCCAGCGTCTGGGCTGACGCGCCTGCTCGCGGATGGTGCCGCGGCTTCGACCTGGCCCTCTACAATGAAGAGGCGCGGCAGCACGAGCCACGTCGCGGAGACGATCGACTACGTCGCCATCGCGGCCTCAGCCTCGAGGAGCACGACCCAGAAAAGGAGCGACGCCCGGACGTGCCTGTGGGAAGGTCGGGCATGGCTTTCGCTCAGCTGCTCGGGCGCTTCGGGACGATGTACGTGCGACGGTGGGCGGCGCCTGGGGTGTTGCTCGCGAGGGCGCCGAATGCGCCCGCGGAGGCGCCGCTCTTGTTGCTGCCCAATCGTGAGGTGCCGCCCGATACGGCCGAGGGCATGGCGCTCGAGGTGTTCGTGTACCTCGACTCCGAAGACCGACCGATTGCGACCCTGCGTGATCCGAAGGTCGCGCTCGGCGAGGTGGCCTTCCTCGAGTGCACCGACCTCACGCCGTTCGGCGCCTTCTTCGACTGGGGCCTGACGAAGGATCTGCTGGTCTCGAAGTGGGAGCAGACGCGCGAGGTGCAGCTCGGCGAGCGGCTGCCGATCGGCCTCTATCGCGACGACACTGGACGCCTCGCGGGCACCATGCGCGTCAGCGAGATGCTCTCGGCGCGGCCGACCTGCGTGGTCGGCGACTGGGTGCACGGCGAGACCCTGCGGATCGAAAACGGAATCGGCACGTTCATCATCATCGATCGTAAGTGCGTCGGCCTCGTGCCCGAGAGCGAGCCCAACCCACTGCGGCGCGGCGACGCGGCCCGCTTCCGGGTGTCCGCGGTCTTCGGCGATGGCAAGGTCGAGCTGTCCTTGCGTGCCCGCGCGCACGAGCAGCTCGGCGACGACGGCCAGACGATCCTCACGGCCTTGCGCAGTCCCAAGCCGCCTCGCCTTGGCGACCACTCGAGCCCCGAGTACGTGCGCGCGGTCCTCGGCCTCAGCAAGAAGGCCTTCAAGCGCGCCATCGGCGGGCTCCTGAAAGAGCGCGCGATTGCGATCGATGCGGACGGGTTCGTGGTGCTCGCCCCGAAGGAGTGAGCTCGCCCCTGAGGTCGCTGAGCTGCGCTCGCGGCCGAGGATCCGAGCGGCGCACAACCCATTGACCGCGCGCGGATCCAACGCGATGGTCCGCCGGAACGACTGTTCCAACTGCGAGGCGAACTCCGATGGTATCCGCGGCTCCGACCTTCACCGTGTATCGCGCGCGCTGGGGCGTGCTGGCCGTCTACTCGCTGGTGTCGCTGGTGCTCCAGCTCCAGTGGCTCACGTTCGCGCCGATCGCGCGCGAGGCGGCGGCCGCCTATGGCGTCACGCCGTTCGAGATCGACCTCTTGTCCCTCATCTTCATGGGGGTCTTCGTCGTGATGTGCGTGCCGGCGTCGTACCTCATCGACCGCTTCGGGATCCGCTTCGGCGTCGGGCTCGGGTCGGTCCTGATAGGCGTCTTCGGCCTCGTCAAGGGTCTCGGCGCCGACAGCTACGTCGTCGTCGCGACCGCCCAGATCGGCCTCGCGGTGGCCCAACCGCTGGTATTGAACGCAGTAACGAAGGTGGCCGCCCAGTGGTTTCCAATCCAGGAGCGCGCGACCGCCGTTGGCATCGCGACGCTCGCCCAGTTCATCGGCATCATCGTCGTGATGTTGGTCACGCCGGCGCTGGTGGATCGCGCTGCGCCAGACTCGGGACTACCCGGCATCCTCGTCATCTATGGCGTGATCTCAGCGGTGGCCGCGGCGCTGTCGCTGCTCATCCTGCGCGAACGCCCACCGACCCCGCCGCACCCGCCGAGCGCCCAGCCCGAGGCGCGCCTCATGACCCTCGACGGCATCCGCCACATGCTGAAGCAGCGCGACATGCGCCTCATCATGGGGCTCTATTTCATCGGCCTCGGCATCTTCAACGCGCTCTCGACCTGTATCGATCAGCTCTGCGCGGGCAGCGGCCTCGACGCCGACGAGACGGGCCTGGTCGGTGGCGTCATGTTCATCACCGGCATCATCGGCGCGGCCATCATGCCCCCGCTCTCCGACCGGCGTCGCCAGCGAAAGCCGTTCCTCGTGCTGGCGATGGCGGTGATGACGCCGGCCCTCCTCGGCCTCACGCTCGCGAGCTCGTTCCTGCCGCTGGTCATCGCCTCGGCGGTGCTCGGCTTCTTCCTGCTCGGCGCCGGCGCGCCCATCGGCTTCCAGTACGCCGCCGAGGTCAGCTATCCCGTCGCCGAGTCGATCTCCCAGGGCGCCATCCTGCTGGTCGGACAGCTCTCGGGCATCGGCTTTATCGTCGGCATCAACCTGGTCGGCATCGGGCCTTTCATGTGGGTCTTCGTCGGGCTCGGCGCGGTCGCGACGGTGATCGCCGTCTCCCTGCGCGAGTCGCCGCGCATCACCGCAGCGTCCTGAAGCGCGCCTCACACCAACTCGATCGCCACCGCCGCGCCCGCCAGGTGCACCCAAATCCCGGCCACCCGATGTCCCGCTGCTTCCAGCGCGACGCGATAGGTCGCCAGCTGCGGCGCATAGCCAAGGACCTTGTCCCGCAGTCGCCGCGCGCGTTCCTCCCCGGTCTCCTCACCGTCGCGTCGACTCCGATGGCCGCTCTTGTGGTCTATCAGCACGACCCCCGCCTCGGTCTCGATCAGCAGGTCGACCGACCCCTGGATGACCCGCTCGCCGTGCTCGCCGTGGCGTACGCGCGCATGAATCGGCACCTCGGCGACCACCCGTGCCGCGCCCCAACGCTCGCGCAGCCAGCTCCAAAACGCATCCGCCGCCACCAACACGCCGTCCACCGCGCTCGCCTCGACCGCGTACGCCGCCAGCCACCCGAGCGCCGCCGCCCGCCGCTCATCCGGCTCGCGCACGCCGCTGTCGCCCGCGAGGAACGCGTGCAGCGCCAGACCCGCGAGGTCCGCCGTGCCGCCGCTCGCCCCGAGCCACAGCGCCTCCTGCCCGTCAGCGCCCAGCGCGACGACCTCCCCTGCCACCAGCGTCGCGCCACCCAGCTCGCTCGCCTCCGCCGCCGTCACCCGAGACGGCGCAACCCGGCGAAGGGGTCGCTCGCGATCCGGCGCTGCCTTTCGCTGGCCCTCGTCAGCCCGCGACTCCGCCCGCGCGAACATGTGGTCCTCGCGCACCACAAACGTCGCGTCGCTCTGCAGGCTCAGCCGACACGGCACCTCGAAGCGCGTCAGCCCATGGACCCGCATCGCGCCGCGCGCCCCCGACCCGTAGTCGAACACCACCCGATCAGCCCCAAGACACCCAAGCCACTTCGCCGCTGACTCTCCCTTGGCGTTGCGTGGGATCGCCAAGATCAAGTGGTCGCGCGCCCGGGTGAAGCCCACATACAGCAAGCGCACCTGCTCGCGTCGCTCGCGCTCGCTCACGAGCCGCCCGGTCGCGCCCGCCATCACCGTGTCCTTCAGGCGTCCGCTCTTCATGTCGCCATAGGGCCACGGCCAATAGCGCACCCAGCGCCCCTCCAGCGGTCGCGCCAGGCTCGGCTCGACATCGGACTCGACCCACACATCGAAGGCGCTGCGCGGCTTGTCGTGCCCGAGCTGGCCGAGGACCACGACCGGCCACTCGAGCCCCTTGGCCTTGTGATAGGTCACGACCGTCACGAGCCCGGCCTCGCTCTCCGGCACATGCTGCTCGCCCTGGTCTGCGCGCCCCGCCAGGAAGCGCATGAGCCCCGACAGCGTCGCCCCCTGCGCGCGCACCGCCAGCTCAGCCTCGCACGTCCGCGCCAGCGCCCGAATCGCGTCGAGGTTGGCGACCCGCTCCGCCCCGCCCGGCCCCCACTCGCGCACCCGACGGACAAGGTCCAGCACCTCGATCACCCGCTCGACGACACCCGCTGGCGACAGCGCCAGGAGCTGCGCGCGCACTGGCCCCAGGGCCACACTCCAGCGTCCTTCGCTATCCTCATCGTGGATCCGCTGCGCCAACCAGCGCGACCGCGCCACCTCCGGCGAGTCTCCCTCCTGGGCGAACGCCGAGCAGCCATCCAACATCTCGAGCTCGGCCTCGGCCACCGGATCGCGCGCTATCAATAGCCGCAAGCCGGCCTGCACGGCCCGTCCTTCCGCCGTCGCAAGCACGCCTGGCAGCGCCACCGCCACGCGCATCCCGCGGTCCCGCAGCGCCTGCGCCAACGCCTGACAGCGCTTGTTCGAGTGCACCAGCACCGCGACATCGCCAGGCACCAGCGACCGCACGGCACCCGTCACTCGATCCAGCACCCGCGTCGCATCCGGCGCCGCCAGTAGCCCCGCGACGACCCGCGCGAGCTGCACCGCTTCGCTCGGCCGCGGCACCTTCGGCGTGCCTTTGTCGATCCAGGCCAATCCGAGCGGCGGCAGCGCGGCCAGCGTCGCCTCGACCGCCAGCCGCGCAGCGCTCGGCTCCGCAATGACCGCCTCTGGTGGCAACCCATGCGACGCAAACGCCGCCGCGAACACCTCCGACACGAGCTGGACCAGCCCGGGCCGAGACCGATAGTTCACACTCAACCGCCGGGTATGCTCGGCAGGCACCTGCGCCAACAACCCATCGATGAGCCCTGGGTCGGCACCATTCCATTCGAAGACGCACTGCTTGGGATCGCCGACCCAGGTCGACCGCCCGACGATCTCATGCAGGCGCGCGAACAACGCCACCTGAAGCGGCCCCGAATCCTGCAGCTCATCGACCACGACCAGATCGATCCGCTCACGAATATCGTCGGCCACCGCCGGCACGTCGAGCACCTGCAGCGCAGCTGCAAGCATGTCAGTCCAATCGATAGTCTGGCGACTATCCTTCCACGTCGCATAGGCATCGCTGGCGTCGGCCGCCGCCGCATAGATCTCGCGTAGGTAGTCTTCGAGGTCGGCATGAAAGCGCGGGTCATATCGGTGCATGTCCGCGGCCGTCAGCACACCCGCCACCAGCGCCAGTGACTTGGCGCCAATCTTGAGCCGCGCGAGCTTGCACCAGTGCGCCCAGACCCCGTCCACGCCGATGAGCTTGCGAGCAGCGTGCAGCGCTTCGAACGCCGCCCTCGTGTCTTCGGTCGTGTCGCCGCGCGCTGGCCCAAGTGACAACACCGTCGCGATCTCGCGCAGCAGCTTGCCCTTGAAGTCGCGCCCCGCGATTGGATCGGGCAAGTGCTGGCGCAGCTCTCGCCATGCGCGCGCGCCCATGGCCGGCAGCTCGGTGTGCGAAATCCGATTGGCCCGCGCCCGCCGCACGAGTTCGATCACGTCCTTCTGCCAGTCAAAGCGCCCGGTCCGATAGTCCCAGCGCACCCGCAAGCGCCGCCCGAGCGACGACAACAGCCGCTCGCGCTCACGCGGTATCGCCCGCTCCAACAGCGCCCGCGCGAAGCGGTCGCCCTCATCCGGCAACACCCGCGGGTCGGGGCTCACCCCGGCCTCGAATGCGTAGTCGCGGATGAGCCGCAGGCCGACCGCGTGCACGGTTCCCAGATAGGCCAGCGGCAGTCGCTGCGCCGCGTCCGCAGAGCCTTCCAGGAAGAGTCGCCGCCGGATCCGATCCGCCAGCTCAGCGGCCGCCTTGTCGGTGAACGTCACGCCGACGAGGCCCTCCGGACGGACGGGCATAACGTCGCAAGGATGGCGAAGCCTGGACTGGACTACGACATCCGGCGCGCACGCTCTCCACACCAGCTCGGTCAGCGCCTGCGTCTTGCCGGTGCCGGCCGACGCGGAGATCAGCTCGAGCCGCGGCTCCCGCTCAGCGTCAATCGTCATCGTCGTCCTCCGCCGTCGGCGCCCTCACGAGCCCCTTGCCGCACACCAGATCGAAGCGGCAGTAGTCGCAGATCGTCGCCAGCTCGCGCTGCAATCCGCCCGGCACGCCGAGCACGGCGGCCAACGTGGGCGCACCCGCGACGCCGGTGACGCTCACCTCACCGCGGTCCAATGCCGCTTCGAGCGGACCGAGCAGCGCCACGACGCGCCGCCAGGTGCGGGCGAGCTGCGCCCCATCCGCCGCCGCCACGGTCCCTTCGCGCAGCCCGATGAACGCCCCATCCGGCAGCACGTCGCCCACCCGGAACCCATAGGCATAGGCCGCGAGCTGCACCGCGCGCTCACCCCTGATCGCCGTGGCGTACTTACGGGTCGACCACTTGAAGTCGATGATCACGTTGCCGCGCGGGCCGTCAGCGCGCAGATCCAATCGCCCTTCGATGCGCCGCTCACCCATCGACAGGTCGACGTCTTCCTCGACGGCACGCGGCGTCAGCTCGTGCTGCTCGAGCCAAGCGACCGCCGCACGCACGGCCGCGGCGAGCTGCAGCACCACATCGTCATGCTCGACCCGGCGACCTGTTGCACGCAAGAGCGTCAGGTCTTCCCCGATCAGCGCCTCTATGCGCGCCTCGAGCCCCGGCCCCAACACACCCGCTGGCGACAGCTCCCCCGCTTCGAACAGCGTCTCGACCAGCCGATGGCCGAGGTTGCCGAGCAGCACCGGCATCGCCTTGAGCACGCCAACCGCCCGCTCATAGAAGCGCGCTCTGCGGTCGAGCACGAACCGCAACGGACACGAGAGCAGCGTCTCGAGCGAAGACACCGAGTAGCCGTCGCGATGGGCCAGCGACTGACTCACTGAGCTGGTATTGACTGCGGGCATCGGCCCGAACGGCAGCTGCCAGGCCGTGCTCGCCGCCGGCCACACGACCCGCGCGACCGGCGCCAGCGGCAACCGCAGCGCGTCCACGCCGAGCCCCAACGCCGCCTCTCTGCAACTCGCAGGCGAAGCCGCTGCGAGTTGGTCGCTACGAATCACGATGAGCTCAGCCGGCGTCGTCGTCGCCTTCGCGAAGGGCGCGTCCGACTCCCACCGCAGGCGCCCCCGGATCTCGGCCCACAGCGGATGCGGCGCCTGGCGCGCGCCAGCGATCCGCCCGGGCACGACCAACACCAGCCGCCGCGCCCGCCCGAGCAGCCGCCGCCAGCCCTCGGCGCGCCGCCGCACGACGTCCGCAGGTGTCTCCAGCAAGACGCCCAGGCCCGCCAGCGCGGCCCGCTCGCGCTCGCGAAACGCGCTCGTCGCGGGCCCACCGGGATCGACAAAGCCCCACCACACCAGCGTATCGACCGACGCACACAAGGCCGCCGGATCATCGACCCGCTCCAGCCCGCCGGCCTCGTGCAGGGTGAGCGTGCTCGCCGCGACCGCCCCGAACGTTCGCAGCAGCGCATCGAGGCTGTTCGCCACCAGGCCGAGGTCCTGTTGATCGTCGCTCGGCAGCGCCCGCAACCACGCCGCGACCGCCACCCGCGCGGCCTCGAGCGCATCGAGGCGGGCCCCATCCGCCTCCCCACTCACCTGACCGGTGCTCACGGGCAGCAACCGCTGCGCCTTCACGCGCGACGCCAGCACTTGCTCCAGGACATCAATGCGGCGGGCGATCTCCGCCACGCTCGCTGCTTCGTTCGGCTTGACCCAGTCCAGCACCCGCTCGACCGCGGCCGGCATCACGCCCAGTTCATGCGCACGAATATGCTCGACCGCCGCGGCCCAGCGCGACCCGAGCCCCGGCGCCTCCTGCAGCGCTCGCGCGAGCCGGCCCGCGTACCGCCCAGCGAGCCCCGAGTGCGGCATCAGCACCAGGTCGAGCGCCTGCTCCGCCCTGAAATCCCCCTGCGCGAGCGCCATCACCAGCGGCAGCCAAGCCCCCGCGAGCGGCACCCCGGTCGACCGGAACCCGCCCAGCCGCGGCAGCCCGAAGTGCCGCAGCGCCGCCTCCAGCGGCCCCAGCTCGGCCGTGCGCAAGACCGCGATGACCCGCTCCGGGTGTGCCGCCCGCTCGGCGCGGAGGATCGCCGCGACCGCCTCCGCCAGCGGCTCGGGCGTCTCGCCCGTGAGCAGCACGAAGCTGCCATCGCCCACCAGGGTGACCTGCTCGTCCGGTGCCACGCCCAACCGCAGCGCCCGTCGCACCCGCGCGAGGTCAGTCGCCCCGCCATCGGCAGCCGAAGGCGATACGTTGGCCCCGCCACCCTCCTCCTCGACTGGCGACGCCGCGACTTCGACGACGACCCCAAGCGCCTCGAGCCGTGCCAACAGTCGTTGCCAGGCCCCCGGCCAATCGCTGATCGGCTCGCTCACAACGACCCGCGGATAACACGCCAGCGCGAGCGCCCGCGTCACGCGCGCCACCCGGTCGACCTCGCCCGGTGGCAGCGGCCCAGCCGCGTGCGCCCCATCCAGCGCCGCCAACGCGCGCACCCGCCCCAGCGCCGCGTGGCCTGCCCCCTGCCCTTCCCAGCCGGCCAGCACCAGCTCATCGCGCATCGCCAGCAGCGACTTGGCCGTGGCCCAGGGGTCGACCGCCAGCGACCGCGCGAAGAACACGTCCGGCTCTGCCGCGGCCAGCGCCTCCGCCCGCGCCCTCCAGGCGATGAGCCGCGCCATCGGATCGACCCGCAAGGGCCCGATGCCCGTGCGCAGCTCGAGGTCCGTCAAGAACCCACGCGGCCCCCACACGGGCTCAGCGACCGTTCCAACCCTCAGGTCACGCTCGGTTATCCGCGCCCCATCGAGCGCCCACCCCACCAGCGGCACGATCTGCATCTTGTCTCCGAGTCGCCGCCACCCCGTCGTGCCTAACACGTCTCCGCGTTGCGCGAGCTATCGCTTGGACCCCTCGCTCCAGGTCCTGCACCTGGCTTCTTGCGCGCTCGGTCGAGCCGCTTCACCTCTCGAACCGTATCCGCGGTGGGACTTCACCCGGTATCCGACCGAGATGATGAGGTCGAGATTGAAGTACTCGACCTGATAGGTCTTTCCGTCGGCGGCAGTCGTTGTAGATTCTGCAACAGACTGAGGCGCGCTCGAGCTCGCCTTCCTCGAAGACGTTCTTGATGTGCCGCGAGATGACTGACTTGTCGCGCTGGAACAGCTCGACCATCTGCCCGAGCGAGAGCCACGCGGACTCGCCTTCGAAGCGCACCTCGACCCGGGTCCGGCCGTCTTCGGCCTGGTACAGCAGGAACTGCGCTTCAACTGGCGTCGATTCGGGCATCACCGGGCCTCCTTGCCGGCGAGACCATAGTCTCATGTCCGGGAATCACAACCGAGCCGCGTCCAGTGCCAAGATCCTCGGTGCTCTTGACAGTCGTTTTTGCATGGATACTCTGGCAAAGAATCCCTGCTCTCGAGGAGGTGTCCATGGCGATCGATATCTTGTCGTTGTTAAACCTTTATCGTTTTACCCCCGGCCGGCGCGCCTGGATGTTGGCCCGCATCGCGGATGCCGCAACAGAGGCGGGTCTGGCGGAGCTCGCGGCGGATGCGAAGTCGCGCATCGCGGCGGAGAAGGCGCTGGCGGCGGACCTTCGCACCTGGACGACGGTCCGGGCGGCGACGGAGGCGACCGAGGTCAGTCAGAAGCTGGTCGGGCTCGACCAGCAGCGCGACGCTATTCTCGGTGCGTTCGACGCCTTTCTCGGAGCCTTGGCTGGACGTTCGTCCCGGCCTGCGGGACAGGCGGCAGGCCGCCTTCAGAGGGCCGTCCTCCCGGAAGGCTCACGCAAGATCATCACGCTGCCCTATCCCGATGAGACAACCAGTATCGAAGCGATGGTGGAGGCACTCGAGGACCCGCTCGCGGGCGATGTGACGACGGCTGGCGCGGGCGACTGGGTGGCCGAGCTGAAGACCGCCAATGGCGACTTCGAGACGCAATACAATCGCCTGACCGCCAGCCGCCGGGTCGACTTCAAGACGCTGCGGGTGCGTGACGAGGCGCTGCAGGCGACGTTCTTGCGCCTCATCAGCAAGGTCGTCGGAGCCAGCACGGACGATGGCCAGCTCGCCACGCTGCTCGACTCGGTCGCGGTGCAGCAGGCTGCGATGAAGGCGCTCTACCAGGGCCGTCGGACCATCACCGACGTCGACGTCGAGACGGGGGACCCCCTCCCCGAGCCGGTCGCGACCGACCCGCCGGCACCCACCCCCTGACCTGATCGCCACCCTCGCCGGTCGCGACCGCCCAGCACGCGATGTGATCGCCAACCTGGGCGGTCGCGAGCGCCCCGACCCCAGGGGGGACCCCCTACCCCCGGCGGTCGCAAGCGCCCGAAGCGAGGGGTACCCCCCCCACCCGGGCGGTCGCGAGCGGCCAGCGCGGCATCGGATCACTCAAACAGGCGCTCGATCGCCGCGAGCCCTCCGAGCGCGAGGCTCAACGTGCCGTGGGGTCACTCGGACAGCGCCAGCTAGCCTTCCGGGCGTTCCAGCGCCGCGAGCAGGACCGCGGTGAACTGATCGAGATCGGCGTCGACCAGCGGGACGAGGGCGCGCAGCGTCTCGCCGTTGTGTTGCAGCTCGACACGATCCCAGGCCGCCGCGTAGGCGTGGCGAAAGAAGTGGCGGAACGCGAGCGACTTCCGAAGAAGAGGCAGAGTGGCCGCGGAAAACAGCGCGGGGCGATAGTCAGGGACATCGAGCGTTGCCAGCTCGAGCACGTCCTGGTGCCATCGATCGCCCTTTGGGATGGTCTGTTCGAAGGACCTCAGCACCCGCTCCGCGATGGACTCGAGCGCGGAGTAATAGTGGTGCAATGAGGCCGCGAACGCGGTCTGCGCAACCTCGTCATCGAGCTGGTCCAAGAGGCGCAGCGCGAGCGCTGCATGACGCGAGGCCGCGCGCCGGTCACCGCGGAGAGCACTCACGAGCAGCGCGATGTCGGCGGGCGTCATGGAAGGGTGACCTCCTCTGCGGCTGCGACAATCCGCGCGCGCAGCTCCGGCACGCAGGTCTCGAGCGCGACCAGGTCGACCGGCTCACCAGCAATGCGCCAAAGTGCCTCATAGGTGTCGATGAGGCTGCCCGGCGGCAGACCGAGGACCGCGAGATCGAGGTCCGAATCCGGATGCAAGCCACCCCACACGAGCGAACCGAAGACCCACACGCGGTGGGCCCCCGCTGAACGGAGGTGTTGCGCCATGAGGGGGACCAGCGCTCGCAGGCGGACCTCGCGTGCGGCTGTTCGCAGACGCGTTTCCGCTTCGCTGCGCGCGAGCAGGCGGCGAACGGTCGCCGCGTCACGCTGAACCTCTGGGGCGTCTGGAGATGTCATCGGTCCGACTATAGGCGGTGCCGCGGCGCGCTCACAAGCTCTGTGGCGCGCGGCTAAGACCGGATTGACCTCCGGGTCCGCATGACCCACGAACGAAGCCGGAGACGACGTGGCGTGCCGCAGCTGCGAGGTCAGTCGGTCTCGGGTGACAGCGATGTGTCCGAACTCTGGTCATCATAATGCGGGCATTTCGGGTTGTGCGCCTGCTCGTTCATACGACAAGCGTCACCGCGGCTGTCGACCGCCCTGCACGTCGAGTTACTCAGTTGGCGTCGGGCGTCCAGAGGCGCGCGACGTCGGACACCAGGTCGGGCTTGGCGACATCGCGCAGCGCCAAGATCACCTCGTCGCGGCTCGCGACGCCGGCTTTGACCAACCCCATGCCCAGGTCGATCACCGCGCCCACGTTCGTCGGCCGGACCTGCGCCAGGACCGCCTTCCAGCTAGCTGGGGCCGCCATCCCGATTGCGCCGATATGATCCTGGGTCCACGTCGGATCGATCCGCGCAAGCCGCATCAGCGCCGGCCCGAGCCCAGGCGCGCGGGTCGCCATGGCCCGGAATGCGTCCCGGACACGCGGTGCCTCGGGCCCCTGCGGCGCGATCGTCAGGGAGTGCGCGAACGCATAGGCGAGGTACTCGTCGAGGGTCTCCTTGGGGCCCCACTCCGCGGCAACACCGCTGAAGAGCACTGGATTTGCCTCGTAGAATGCCGCGACCTCGGCGAGCCCCGGGGCCAGCGGATGGCGCGCGAAGAAGAGCGTGACCGCGCCTCGCAGCGCATCGTCGCTCACCTCGCCGGCGATCGCGCGACTCAGCGCCGAGCGCTCGTCATCGCGCGCCAACATCGCGTGCAGTCGGTGCGCCTGAAAGCCGCGCAGCGCGTCGACCCGCGGGTGCAGCGCCGTGCGGACTGCCAGGGCTTGTCTCGCTACCGAGCGCCAATCTGCCGTAAGGGCCAGCCCATCGAACGCGTCACCTGCGAGCGGCGGATGCCCGGCGCAGTGCCACGGCAGCTCCTCTTCCATGTCGCGCGCCGCCTCGGGCACCTCGAGCGCGATCGGTCCCGCGACGAGCCGCACCAGGCAGCGGCACGCATACAACCGCCCGGCGCCACCCGCCACGTACGCGGGCAGCGACGCCAAGTCCGGCGCAGTGGCCGCACCGGCGGGCGCGCTGGCCGCCAACTGTTCCAGCTCCGCCAGGCTCGGCGCTGCGCTGAACCCG
>Ga0209181_10000107_pt1 | contig 141497 bp, 126 predicted proteins | sample MAT05_FD_187208 | JGI IMG/M metagenome (GOLD analysis project Ga0209181, IMG submission 187208) | Freshwater microbial communities from Lake Fryxell liftoff mats and glacier meltwater in Antarctica - MAT-05 (SPAdes) (version 2) | ecosystem: Environmental > Aquatic > Freshwater > Ice > Liftoff...
TACCCTCAGCGAAGATCGCGGTGGAATCAATCTTGATAAAATTCGGGCCCGGGCAGAAAAGATGGGCATGGACTCTGAGGTGTTGGACACAGCCAGCGATCGAGAATTGCTGGAACTCATCTTTGAACCCGGATTCAGCACGGCCAGCCAGGTCACGGCGCTTTCGGGGCGCGGAGTGGGGATGGATGTGGTTCGCACAAACCTGCAACAAGTCCGGGGAGAAGTGCGGGTTGACACAAAACCGGGACTAGGAACCACCTTTACCATCAGCGTTCCCTTCACCCTTTCAGTCGTGCGAGTGCTGTTGGTGGAAAGCAACGGCATGATGCTCGCCCTCCCTAAAGACACGATCGAAGAAATGATCTTGGCAGAACCAGAGCAAACATTCACCGCTGGAAACAAGGAATTCCTCAATTGGGAAGGCTACACCGTGCCCCTAGTACGCCTGAGCCGCTATCTAGCGTTCAACTGTCCCTTCCGATCGGTGGACACAGAGGATATTCCCATCATCAGTACCCCAACTGTCCTCATGATTAGTCAGGGAGAGGATTTGACGGGAATCGAGATCGATCGCTGCTGGGGAGAGCAGGAAGTCGCCGTGCGCCAAGTCGAAGGCCCGCTGCCTATGCCCCCTGGATTTTCTGGTTGTACGATTTTGGGGAATGGACGCATCGTGCCCCTGGTTGATGCCGCCGCCCTCCTCAACTGGGTGACCAATACCCGCACCGTCACCTCCGATCGCCTGCTCAAGAGTCTTGCTCAACTTGGAGCCGATGGACAGCACTCCCCAGGCACCACCCAGCCCCTCCAAGACACAATCTTGGTGATAGACGACTCCATTAACGTCCGCCGCTTCCTGAAACTCACCTTGCAGAAAGCTGGCTACCGAGTAGAAGAGGCCAAAGATGGTCAGGATGCCCTGGATAAACTCATGGGCGGACTCAGCGTTCAAGCCGTAATGTGCGATATTGAAATGCCCAGGCTGGACGGCTTCGGCTTCCTGGCCCGAGTCAAAGCCGACCCTGCCCTTAGTCAATTGCCAGTTTCCATGCTCACCTCTCGAACCGGTGACAAACACCGACAACTCGCAATGAACCTGGGAGCATCCGCCTACTTCTCGAAGCCGTTCAAAGAACAAGACGTTTTACAAACCCTGAAACAGTTGATTCATCGTCAACCCGCAGGAGCCAAGAGTTAATGTCTCAGACACATTAGCGGCAAAGCATTCAGGCGATCGAGAAACTAGTGCAGGCTGGTAGAAATAACTGAGCAGCACTCAAAACTCAAAACAATCCTCTTAACTGGTCAGAAACTTCTGCCAAGCTGCACTAGCGATCTATAAAATCCCTTACTGAGACCACGCTAAGTTATGGCGCTTACTTCCCTCCTCCGGTCTCGTCGCTTTGCCGCTCGGCAAGCTGAAGCTACCCGAAAATTAATCCTGTTTCACCTGCAACAGGAGCGCTTCGCCCTGCCCCTAGATGCCGTGCAAAAAGTTGTGATCCTGAGCGACATCTACAGCGATCCCCAGTCTCCAAATGTGATTCTGACTGGTTATCAGGACAAAAAAATAGTGCTGCTTGATGTAGGACACCAAGTCTTTGGTTCAACACCTAGCCAGTACCTCTATCTCAAAGCATATTTAGATCAAGACGACACGAATAAGAGTCAGCTAGCGCAGCTACAGCAACATCTTTTAATCGTGCAAAACTCCGCAGGAAAAGTAGCGGGATTGCCCATTAATGGACAGCCTTCGCTGCAACGGGTGCCTGAATCATCCTTTGTAGCGGTGCCCTTCGATTATGTATTTGGGGGCAAGATGCAATGCCTTAGCTCTGTCATGGTTAAGACCGAGAGCGAAACGCTCTTCCTTCTCGATCCAGAGCAACTTGTAGAAGTTTGATTGTCTGGCAAAATTTAGTCGGACTTCACCCGCCCCTGATACTCACACTGAAAGCCAGATTGCTGCCAGGTGGAGAGGTTTACATATTTAAGGGGAATTATTTTATTGCATTTAGGTGTATAAAATTGACTGATGATGGCCCAGGTTGCGCCACGAGCAACATCCACTCCCGTTTTTAGCCAAGATTCTTGATTGCCAGGCACCCCTTGCTCTGGAACAATGGCTAGCTCTACCCAGATGCCATGTGATCCCAGCAGAATTTGAGCTACCCAGAGGGCACGGGGAAGATGGGTTTGGGAGGTGATTAGCCTAACTTTATGCACCTGCCATTGTTGCAAAATAGGCAAGCTGAAGTAGAAGTTGGTGAAGGTGGAGGAGGCACATTTCTCCAGCCACACATTATTTAGTGCAGCCTGGGTACGCTGAAAAATCAGGAGGATGCAAGGATCTTGAGAGCCGCGAGAAATGAGAATGGGCACCTCCGGGAATTGTTTGGAAAGCTCAGCCACATAGATTTCTCGACGAATACTTCCCCCCAGTACAAAAAATGCGTCTACCGATCGCGTTGAAGCTGCTTGGAGGACGATCGCATTTCTAGTAAACCAGAGTCCGAATATCAACCCCAGTCCCACCAATCCAACTATCCAACGTCGCCAGTGTCCGCGCCTAAACCAGAATCGAGCGATCGAGCTAATTTTCATGGCAACATAAACTACAAGATGATTTGCTCATCATCGAAACTGTCATCAATTGTTGAAGCTTGCCAATCTAAAACGGCTTCTTCTTCTGGTTCCATGGCAAAAATGCTTGCCAATTTAATTTCGTAATTTTAAATTCGCAGGGCAAATAATAACGATGGCTTTCCTCATTACTAAGGGGATCAAACACTCGCAGAGCTAATCGCAGGGCAAACTCTAAAGATGCTTTCTCATTCATAAAATCTGCAAATCGCTTCTTTTCATCCTTAGTTGCTTTTTCACGATTCAAGTAAACAATATCAATCAGTAACCCATCGGGTGCTAATGCTCCATCATCTGTTTTACGCTTGAACATATCTTCAACAACCAAAGTTGATCTCAGGGTTTGCTTAGGAGCGACGATCGTAAAAACTTGGGGCTGGAAGAGATCAAACGTCACGCCAGGACGGACTCTGATGACACGTCTCGGTTGTTTTGCCAAGTCAGTAATGGAGCTATAATCCCAATCCAAATAAATCGTGCAATGGTCGGATTTGTTCTCGACAACGAGGGTTATATCCTTCAGTTCATCGAGTTTATATCGCTCCTTAAAGTTGATTTTAATTCCGACTAAATCTTTCAGAGTATGACCCGCAAACGTAGTGTTTTCTAGAAGTGGATTCAGGACATCTTGATTAAAGGTAATAGTGAATTGCTGCTCTAGAGAGAAGATTGCGTCGTAAATAACGTAGTAAACGCAAATGGAATAAATTGCCAACATCAAGATGTCGCGAGCATCCGTAGCAATTAAAATTGCCACACCGATAAACGAGAGAAAGTAACCAACAGTAATCGCTAAACCTTGACTGGTCATTGCATCGTAAACAGATGGGAATCGATCGTTTTAGGGCTGTGAATTTAATCAATAGTTCGGACATTTTTGCGATCGCTAGCCCTCATCCCCCAACCCCTTCTCCCGTTCTGGGAGAAGGGGTTGGGGGATTAAAGCCCCTCTCCCCTCTTGGGAGAGGGATTTAGGGTGAGGGTCTATACTGGCTGTAAAACAGGGTTTCCAGCACCTCCACAAAAATCCGAAGTATTGCTTAATAGGACTCACACAAACAAGAGGCTCAAGCCCCTGATTTGTATCAGATTGGCTAGCTTTGAACTCTGACTACGTAAGTCCTATTTAATAACTGAATAGAACCAGATTTCTACTTTTTTAGGGGTGCGCTGAACATGCCCCTAAAAAAGTAGGTTTGATTTGATCCGCAACCCTTGGGACAACACTCAAAGGATGGCGAGATAAGTTATTCAGCCGTGTAGCCTTCTTCCCGACTAGCCTGCTCTATTTCCTTGGCTAAGAAGTAGTTGAGAAGGGTTCGCAATGCAATAATAGCCGCAAGTTGACCAATTTCCTGCCATGTGGGAGCAATGATGCTACGCAGAATATCTGCTGCTAAGGCTAGTTCCAAGGAAAGCGCCAACCACCGCCCTAAATTTAAGCGAATTTCATCCTTGAGTTTCTCGGCCGATCGCCTCTGGGTTAAAAAAACTTTGGCCACTCGTACCAACGTTTCTAAGACAGCAAAGCTGATGATGACTCCAATCCCAATTTCGACAACGATAGCAATTGCAGCCAAGACTTTTGTGACCCAAATATCCATGTATTTATATTCCTGAATCAATAAATTCTGCCAATCAAGTGCGATCGGTAGGAGTAGACCATCTGGTGATCCGTCTAAATTGTGATGTAAGGTTGCCTATTGGATAGTAACAATGCATAACTTCATACCCATAACAAATCATCAATGATTACAAGTTGGAAGGTAACTACTCAGGCTGCTAACTCAATGTCGAGCCTGCCCTCATCCCCCAGCCCCTTCTCCCACTGGGAGAAGGGGAGCCGGATTGAAGTCCCTCTCCCTGGGGAGAGGGATTTAGGGTGAGGGTAGGCTGAATAGTTACGTTGAAAGATTACAAGTTGGGAATTCGGAGTGTGTAGCTGCGACTGATGACCGATAACAAATGACCACTATGAGGAGGACTAATCTATGGAGGTGATTCCCGCGATCGATCTGCTTGGAGGGCGCTGTGTGCGGCTCTATCAGGGAGACTACGACAAGGTAGAAACCTTTGATGACAATCCTGTGGTTGTCGCTCGTAAGTGGACAGACCAAGGAGCCACGCGGTTGCATGTGGTGGATTTGGATGGGGCAAAGGCGGGGCATCCCGTCAATGGGCAGGCGATCGAAGCGATCGTGCGATCGGTCAGCATTCCTGTGCAAGTGGGGGGCGGGTTGCGAGACCGCCAGAGTGTGGCAGATTTGCTGGCAATGGGAGTGCAGCAGGTGATTTTAGGGACGATCGCCGTTCGGCAACCAGAGTTGGTGGCGCATCTATGTCAGGAATTCCCCCAGCAGATCATCGTGGGGATCGATGCCCGCAATGGGAAAGTGGCGACCGAAGGCTGGGTGGAAACTTCAACCATTTTAGCGACGGATTTGGCGCAACAAGTGGCGCAATTAGGTGTGGATAAAATTATTTACACCGATATTCATCGGGACGGCACGATGCAAGGGCCTAACTTAGAGGCTCTGCGAGAACTGGCAACCGCCGTCACGATTCCGATCATCGCCTCTGGGGGCGTTAGCTCGGTGACAGATTTGCTCAGCTTGTTGGGGCTGGAGCCATTGGGGGTGACCGGGGCGATCGTGGGACGCGCCCTCTATACGGGAGAAATCCTGATGAAAGAAGCACTCAGGGCGGTGGGCAATGGTCGCTGGCAAGACATTCCCCCCGACCTTGGCTCGTCGGCATTCGCTTGATGGTTCTTGGTAGGCGTTAGGGGAATCGCAGGCTAATCCCCTATCAATATCCCCCATCAATAGAGTTATGCGATCGAAATTTTCACAGGATAATGAAGTAGCGAGTTCCATTGCCTACCATGACTCAAAAACTGCTGGATTCTGAAGAAATCGTCACCGAACTTGATATTAGCCACCTCGTAATTGAAGACGATACTCCTGTGGACAACTTTCAGTCCGAAAAACAGCAGCGGCTATTGGTAGAACCGCTCTACAGCTCCTGGTCGCCAACACGTTCCTTCATTGCCGCAGCGAACGTTGGGCTATTCTATAGGCTGAAGGAAGACCCGATCGTCCCCGATGCCCTGCTGAGCTTAGACGTTACTATCCCTGACGATTGGAGCTTAAAGCAAAACCGCTCTTACTTTGTTTGGGAGTTTGGCAAGTTCCCAGAGGTCGTCGTCGAAATTGTCTCAAACCGTAAGGGGAGCGAGCTAGGCACCAAGAAACAGGATCATGCTCGGATGGGAATTGCTTATTACGCCGTCTTTGACCCCCTCAAACGTCTGCAAGGCCCAGATGAATTAAATGGGGCGTTGTTGAAAGTTTGGGTACTCACGGCAAAAGACTACATCGCTATGCCTGAACCCTACTGGTTAGAATCTGTTGGCCTGGGCTTAACGCTATGGGAAGGCAAGTTTGAGGGGCGAGAAGAGATGTGGCTGCGCTGGTGCGATCGTCAAGGTCAGGTCATCCCGACGGGTGCAGAAGGCAGAGAACTTGAGAGCCAACGGGCAGAACTTGAGAGCCAACGAGCAGAGCAGGAGAGCCAACGAGCAGAGCAGGAGCATCAACGGGCAGAACGACTCGCTGCTCGACTACGAGATATGGGTGTGAACCCAGACGAAATCTAGTGCCAGTGCGTAGATTGGGTTGAGGTGCAAAACTCAGTCTCTGCGTGGGTTTCGCTACTATCAACCCCCAGCCTGCCCTTACGCCCCATCCTAATTGATGGAAAAATTGCTGTCTATCTAGGGGCGATCGTCTCCCCCCCTAATTGCTTCAAGATCTGCAACACACTATACAGTTCATTACTTGGATTGATCAACGAAAATAGTCTAGAGTTGGCATACTGAGCAGTCGGTTGACGTGTTGCCTTCAAAAACAAAAACTCATTCCCATTGGCAATCATCCCAAAAGTAGGTTGAGACGTTTCCGGATTGCTCACCATATAAGCTAGGGCTTGGGGAATCGCTCGTGTCACTGCAAAATCACTCCGCTTTGACTCAATCACCAATAGCCAGAGACGGCTTTGCAGTACCAGAACATCAATTCGTCCTCGAATCACCAGCCCCTCATCCTCAAGTTCCACGTCCACACTCGTTTCTGTCTCAATCCGAAACGGCTTGTGATAAAAGCCAGCTAAGTCCAACAGCGGTGCAAGCACCACCATCTTGACACTGTTTTCCAGCATGGGTGGGTCTTCCATCAATTCTGTAAAATTAGCTTTCACCCGATCGAGGAGCAATTGTTCTGCATTGTTTAAGGCAGCATGGGCCTTAAACCACTCAGGGAAAAAGTTTGGATCTTGAGCCTGCTGCAATCCAAAGGCCTGTTTGAGTTTGCGTAGGGTAACCACAGTCGCTGGAATTGCTTGCACCATCTCTACAAATGTTCCTATTAATAAATAACCGTTAAGGATGAAGCACTCAACATTTTCCCACAACTGAGAGATCAGCCTTGCTTGAATGGAATGGAATGAGGGAAAACTCAAGTTTTATTTAATTCATGATCCCAAGCACTCCAAACTCCGATTTAGCCTGTGATGGTGCCTGTGAGCGGGGAACTGGCGCTGGCGTAGGCTTTGATGGGAATGCGTCCGGCAAGATAGGCGAAGCGACCCGCAGCGGTAGCCATGCCCATCGCTTTAGCCATCAGAGCAGGGGTTTCAGCTTGGGCGATCGCTGTATTGATCAACAGGGCATCGGCTCCCATTTCCATTGCTTGGGCGGCTTCGCTGGGGGTGCCAATACCCGCATCCACCACTACAGGCACGGTGGCATTTTCGATAATGATTTGAATGTTGGCGCTGTTTTTGATGCCTTGTCCAGAGCCGATCGGAGACCCCAAGGGCATCACTGTCACGCAACCGATTTCCTGCAACCGCTTGGCCAGCAACGGGTCGGCATTGATGTAGGGGAGAACCGCGAAGCCTTCTTTGACCAATTGGGCTGCGGCTTCCAGGGTGCCGATCGGATCGGGCAACAAATATTTGGCATCGGGGATCACTTCCAGCTTGACAAAATTATTGTCTTCCTGTCCCAATAACTTCGCCATCTCCCGTCCCAGTCGGGCCACGCGCACGGCATCTTCTGCGGTTTGGCAGCCTGCTGTGTTGGGCAACATCCAGATTTTTGTCCAGTCGATCGCCTCTGCCAGTCCTTCGTGCCCCGGTGCTTGCATCTGAACCCGGCGCACTGCCACTGTGACGATTTCGCTACCACTGGCGGCAATACTTTGACGCATATCCTCTAAGCTGCGATATTTGCCAGTGCCCGTCATGAGGCGAGAGTTAAAGGTACGTCCGGCGATCGTCAACGGCTTCTCAAAGGGCGTTTCCAAAGGTGCAATTAATTTATCTAAGGTCTGCATATCCCCATCCTGCATCGTACATCTCTCTTTATTCTCAGAGGTTTTGGACTGGATTGGGACTGAAAGAGGCAGAAGTCGAATGGGAAATTAAAAATTATTAAGGAGATTTCCAGAAAAGTTTATGCCAGGCACCGGAAGGGCGTTCGCGTAGCGTGTACTTTGCACTTAGCATCCGGGCAATGTCCTTCTGGTAGATTCAAGGTTGTTTGCCGGATGCTTCGCCCCTACAGAGGTAACATCTTTCTCAGAAATCTCCTAAGGGTGACTGATGGCTGACAATTGTTTGCCGATCGCAGATCTGGCTGCCTTTTGCTGCTCCTGTAGTTTTTCGGCTTCGATGAGGTGGATGCAGAGGAGAACTTCGGCAAGGGTGCGTTGCAAAGCGTAATACCAGCCCGACCAGCCATCCAAAATACCCTGGTTCAAAATCAGACAATAAACCACGATGAGGAAGGGGGATAGAAATTTTTGGCGGCGAATCCGATCGCTCCAACTCAATTCTGCCAGGGGGGTTTCCAGGAGTTTCTTAGCCTCAATTGCCATGTAGCGATTTTGGGACCAGAGCCAGCGGCTGAGGGATTTGCGATCGTCGTGGTGAATATAGCCGCTTAAGGACGCAGAGGCTCCATAGACACAGACGCGGTGGCAATGTCCGTCATCAATATAAAATGCCTGTTGTTGCCGATACAAAACGCGACGCGGGGGAAGCAAAGTGCCTCGCAGCGGGTTGTTGAAAATGCAATATTTGAACCGAACGCTGTAACTGTTGATTGGTGTCTTTGGGTCAAGGGCAGTGATTTCGGCAATCAATTCATCAGTCAAAATATAGTCTGCATCGAGGGAAAGCACCCATTCCGAGGTGACTTGCTCCAAACCATAGTTGCATTGCGCGGCAAAGGATCGAAACTCCCGCTGAAACACTTTGACTTGGGGGTAAGCAGATAGAATCTCCAGGGTTTCATCGGTGCTGTAGCTGTCGATGACAACGATCGATTTTGCCCAACTGAGTTTTTGTAAGGTGCGGTTAATGTTTGGAGCCTCATTAAAGGTCAGGATCAGAGGCGTAATTGCTTCAAGCATTAACTTAAAACCAGCTAAATGGTTAAATGCTTGTCATCTGTAACTGCGCGTTCGCCAATTGAGTCGCATTCGCCAATTGAGCTACAGAGGAAACCAGCACATAACATTGATTTCCACAGATAGGGCAAGCGACCCGCGAACTTAAAGTGAAGATTTGTAAATCTTTCTTCTTTTAATAATTTACTGATGCTAGCAACGGAAAAAAACTTGACGTGTCCTCCATCCCAGAGCGCGGTGAAGTGCTGATCCATTTTCCCTGAAATTGCCAGCAGCAGGTTCTTCAGGTAGCCGTGGTAAGGAGTGGTCAGAATTAGCGTTCCCCCTGGCTTGAGGCAGTGCTTGGCAACCCGCAATAATTCCCGTGGATAAAGTAAATGCTCAATCACCTCGACGGAGATCACCAGGTCAAAAGCATTTTGCAACTCAGGCGTGGGTAAATCTTCAATCCTGGCTTGGATAAACCGACATTCGGGAAAGTTTTGACAGGCGATCGCCATGCCTTGGGTAGAGGCTTCAACACCCACGATGTCGTAGCCCTGCTGGGCGATCGTGTGGGTCAGACTGCCATTTCCACAACCCAAATCGAGAATCCGGTATCCCTTGTGGGGGGCACTGTTGGCTTGAATCAGTTCCAGCAAGGGTGCAAGTAAGTAGGTATGGTGATGGGCAGACTCAGCATTCGAGTAACCGTAGTCTGGGGCTGGCTCAGGGGATTTCATGGGCTGCAAGGGGATGGGATGACCGGATGGCTTGATAGACCTGGATCAGGTTGTGAGCGATCGTGTCCCAGGTATAATGCTCAAAGATGAACTGGCGGGCCCGACTGCCCATTACCTTTGCCTGGAGCGGGTTGGCGAAGCAGTGAATCAGGGCGTGGGCGATCGGCGCGACTTCACTATTCACGCTATGCACAACCGCCGCTGCTGCTGCTTCTGGAAAATTGCAACCCGTGGTGATCACGCAAGGTAAGCCCGCTGCCATGCCTTCCAGCACCGACATACTGAAGCCCTCGGAATAGGAGGGAGCGATGTACACTGCTGCTGCTGCCAAGGCCGCTTGCTTCACTGCTCCTGTCACCATGCCCGTAAAGGTGACAGAATCCAAGCAGCCTACCTGGGCAAAATAATCCTGCGCTGTGGGCAGAAACCCCACATTATCTGGCCCGGCAACGATGAGATGGGCACGGGGAAACTGAGATAGAAGCTGGGCAAAGGCAGGAGCCAATAAATCCAGTCCTTTTTTGGGATCGATGCGTCCTAAAAATAGCACCAGGGTACGATCGCGGGTCTCTGGAAATGCTTGATAAAAGACCTCTGGGCTGGGCATTGGCTCGAACTCTTGGCGGTGAATGCCGTTGGGGATCAACACTAGGGGCGCATGAATGCCCAACGCCTGAATGCCCTGTGCCTCTGGAGATGAGGTGATTTGAATGGCGCTGGCTTGCTGGAGGGCCGATCGCTCAAAGAGTCGATAGTAAAGCCGTTTTTTCCAGACTCTATGGGACATTGCCCACGGTTCTAACATGCCGTGGGGCGCAACGATATAGGGAATTTGGTGTTGCTGGCACGCCCAATATGCGGGGAGATTGGGCAGGGAAAAAATGGCTCCTGTATGCACCACGTCGTAGTTGCCCACTTCTCGCCCCAGCCACGCGGCTAAGGACAGACTGAATTTATAGTCTCCCCACACCCAACAGGGAAAATATTGAATGCGGTAAAATGTTTCCACAATCCAGGTCTGGAGCGGCACTGGCAGGCGATCGGCCCCATTCGCGTTCGTCGTCACAACATCCACAGTGATCCCCAGTGCCCCCAAGCTTTGGGCCAGTTCCAACACAATTTTGGACGGCCCGCCGTAAACGGTGCCTACTGCGGCAATGACGATTAAAACGTGCATCTAAATTGAACTTAGGAGATTTCCGAGAAAGATGTTACCTCTGTAGGGGCGAAGCATCCGGCAGACAAACCCTTGAATCGACCAGAAGGTCATTGCCCGGATGCTTCGCCCTTCCGGTGCCTGGTATAAACTTTTCTAGAAATCTCGTTAGGAACCTCAAGAGTGGGTTAGGGCATACTCAATCGCTTGGGTTAGTCCTTGAGCAAAGGCATCGGGAGAAAATTTTTGAATATGGTTGAGGGCAGCTTGGGCGATCGGCTCTAACACAATTTGCCCTGAACTCACCTTCAGCATCAAATCCACAAGTTGAGATAAATTTTCTGGGTCAAACCCAAACCCGGTTACGCCTTCTAGCACAAGATCTGCAAAGCAGCCACAGCGGTTGGACACCAGCACCGGCAATCCCGCCGCCATCGCCTCGTTGACCACCAAGCCCCACTGCTCATGGGTGCTGGCATGGATGAAGCAGTAGGCATGGGCGAGGTAGGGCAATAGATCGCGTTCTTGCAAAAATCCAGTGAGATGGACGGTTGATGTTAGGTTTAAGTCCGTTATTTGCTGCTCAATTTGGGGGCGCAATTCGCCATCTCCACACAACACCAAATCCCAGGCATCTACTCCAGCTTGTTGTTGATAATGGGTATAGGCTGTGAGTAAAAAGCTGAGATTTTTCTTGGGAATGAAGCGGCTAATGCTCAAGAAATAGGGGTTTTCGATCGGTCTTCGCAGGGGTTTGAGGCAATCGGGATGAAAGGTTTGATTATCCACAACATCGTAACCAGAGAAGATCCTAGCGGCTGGCATCCCCAGTTTAACTAAGTAACGATGATGCATTTGTCCTCCGACTAATGCAGCTTTATAAGCCTTCAGAATTGCTCTTTTCAGGTGTTCCTGCCAGGGCGATCGAACTCCATCTGCTTCAGTGGTTTCAGAAAAAAGAACGGTTGGTTTCCGATGCCAAAGACTCCATCCTAAAGCTGCGAGCATGGCAGGTCTACCATAACCAGAAATGGCTAAGACATCGGGTTGAATATGAGTTAGCGCGTGGTAGAGATGGCAGATAAGGTAACTGAATCCAGCGTGTTCTAGGGGGCGATCGTCAATCACTGAAATAATGGGGATAGGTAAGTCTTTAACCTCAGTTTTCCAAGGATATTCCATTTCAGTTCGGGCTAATTCCATGCCAATGGCTTCCCATCCTCTACCCACACAATGCTTCTGAAAGCTATTAATTCGAGCGAGGTGATAGGGGCCATAGCTAGCAAATAACAGCACGATTCGAGTCATGACAAAGAACTGATAGTTGGAGCTAGTTTATCTTTGCGAAGCCATTCCAGAACTCGAATTAAGGCATATCCAAAGATGATGGGCCAAAGCACGAGCAGAGTCACGCCTCGACCCAGATTAAACGTGATCCCCAAACCCACTAAAAATAGACAAACTCGCAAAATTGCCTGGCGTTGGCTCCACAATCTAGCTAAAAATGCTCCCCATAATGCCAGAAGCAAAGCAGTGGCGATCGGTCCAAAATAGGGGCCAAAGTTCGTAAATCCCTGGCCCATAAATCCTGGAGATATGGTTGCAAAGACCCCAATATCACTGGCATCATTGGCCCCAAATCCCCGCAGAATCGCGTAGTCGATCCCAATTAGTGGTTTATTAGCCCAAATCGCTCTGGGAATAAAGTTGAGGAACTCTGCAAGATAGCTGCCTCCATAGCTGAGATTCAGCAACCCTTGCTGATAGAAACTGTTGACAAAACAGAGTTCCTCTAACATATTTAGACCTAAATGCTTTTGCTGGGAATTAGCGTTGACACCTTGGGAAACATCACTCAAAAAGCCACCAAATCCCACATTACGATAGGCAATTACAATACTCAAAACATAGTTTAAAGCAATAAATGCTGCCCCCGTTGCCAAGACTTTCACCCACCATTTTTGTTTCGATAATAGGGCATAGCTAAAGTAAGCAGGCAAGGCAACAGCTAGGAATTGATTTCGCGCCCCTGAAAGTAAGAAGTATGGATAGGAAATGAGGATTAAGCCCAGATTTGCCAGCTTAACGGGAAGCTGGGTTTGTAAAGGTAACAGCACCCCAAATAGAGCGCAAACTAACAGATAGGTGTAGGCGGCTGAAGAGATCAAAAATCCCCCCGAACCCGCCGAACCCGCTGCCCCTCGTTGCCAAAGATAGACTCCTGCACGGGAGTTGACCGGAAATAATGCGGCTCCAATATCACCATTCAATAAATAGATGCCAAAGCCGAGCAAAACAACCCAAATTGCGGCGAGATAAGCCAGGGTAAGACTGGGGGAAAATGTGGGGGCGATCGTCACTTCTGTTTCGACTTGTTTAGCAACGAGTCGCTTTGCCAAAAATGGAATGAGGAGGCGAAAGGACACAATAAAAATAATGATTTGCCCATAGGCATTCTGAAGAATACTTGAGGAAAATTGGTCTAGATTCTCAGGGGAATAGATGGGTTCAATACAATACCAAATCCCAGTGGTGAGGTAAATAATTAAGGCAGGAATTTGCCAGGATTGAGTTTCTTTAGAGCTATTACTTTTAATTAGGGCTTCAAGGCTAAAAGCAACGAGTAACCCGACGATCGCGAGATACAGGGGTGAAACTTTAGACTCATCAATGATGGGTAGTTTACTTCCTAAATGACCCATCATTAACCCAGCGATTAATCCCACAAATAGCAGGAGGATAAATACTAAACTGACGGATGATTTAGGGGTATGACTCACAGGATTTATGACATTAAAGACTGAAATCGTTGTCGCAAATTTGTCAGGCTGAATTGGGAAATAGATAACGTATTTTGGGCAAATTGTTGGAGTTGCTGGGGATGACGCAGGCAGTAGTGGAGCGCTTGCACGATCGCCTCCCCCGTCACTTCAGATAACAGCAACCCATTGTGTTGATCTTTCACCACTTCACCGCAAAATCTGGATGCAATCACAGGCAATTGCCAGGCTTGGGCTTCTAGCTGCGTCAAGGCAAAGCCATCGGAGAAGGTGGGGAGCAGGAAAATGTCAGCAAACTGGTAGTACTGCGCCGTCGCACTGCGAGACACAGCGTCGAGCCAACGCACACGACCCCGATAGTTTGGCACGGGATCAATCCGTTGTCCCACTAGCCAAAACTCCACAGGCTGGTCGGAAAGCGCCTCAGCCGCCTCTAGCAGCGGAATAACTCCTTTGCGAAGGATAATCTGACCCAAGAACAGCACTCGCAGGGGACGATCGGCTGAAAATGCAGCCGGATAGGTGCGGACAAACTCAGCCGCCGCCACTGGAGGCTGGTAGGCGAGGGGAATAATCGCAACTTTTTTCTCAGGAATTCCGGCTTGGTGCAGCGCCTCCGCAGACCAGGCAGAATTCACCACAATTTGGTCAGCTAGAGCGCATTCTGCTTGCCAATTTTCCCAGTATGTGGCAGGTTTCGATCGCCAGTTGGGGTAGAGGGTTGGGTATTTTTCATACTCACGCTGAATAATTTTTTCCTCCACAAAGCCGGGATCGATTTGCCCCAGAACCGTGCGCCAGCCCTGCTGTTTAGCAAACCGCAACACATCCAGCGCGGCATAGCTGAAGGCAAACAAAATTGGACGGACATGGGAGGGGAGGGAGAGCCGTTGTAAGGCTTGCACGGTCTGGCGCTGAAACCACCGATCGCGGGCATAAATGCGCTCCCAGCCTGACCTGTTTTGCGATCGTTGTCCTACCTCGAACCAAATTAGGGACTCTGTAAATGCATAAATAGTCGCATCCCCTAAGTCAGGATGAAACCGCTCCCCTAAACTAGCAAGTGAGGCTGGCAGAAACCGCGCTACCGAAGGCAGAAACCACGCATCGGTGAGGAGGCAGGCGAGCTGGTTGGCGTGGTGGAATGCTTGGGGCACGGCGTAATGCTGCCGCGCCCCTAATTGGCAGCAAATCCAGGTCTGTTCAGGCATGGGCTGTAGATTTCACCGAGAGGGCAAACGGAATTTCTGGAGGAAATTCTGTTCATACCTTCCCAGTTTCAGTGTTGAGTCAGGATGATTACGGGCAGTTCAGTTGACAGATGGGACTTTTCAAACAGCGTCTGAGACGAGCCACCAGTTGAATTCCGATCGCCCCTCTCGACCTAAAACCGGCAAAGGTTGCTGATTCACTTGTTTTAGCCTGATGCCACGGTCTAGAAATTGTTGAGTAAGTATTTCTAGAAATGAGAATTCATGTACCTCAATCAGAAAAAAATTCTGGGGATTTAGCCACAGAGAAGCTCCGGCAATGACCTCTAATTCTGCTCCTTCCACATCTATTTTGATCAAGGCATTTTGCGGGACTTGCACAGCATCACCTTGATGAATCAGTGTGTCAAGTGTGATCATTTCTGGATTGATTTCAGAGCCAACTAAATAATTCTTGAGATGAACATTAACTGAACTTTCTGATTGGTTCTTGAGGCTAGACTGAAGATCCATGAAATACTCTTGAATGGGTTCAAAGGCAACAATTGTTCCGGGTTTCCCTAGGCGACGGAATGCAGCCAGACAGCCGAAGGTAAAGTATCCATCGTTAGCTCCGACATCTAAAATTGTGCTGACGCGGGGTAATGTTGCTTCTATCCACCCATTTAATTCATGCTCATAAATCCCTAAAACCTTGCGTAAGGAGCAGCGCGGATTCATCGAAATTGTTGCACCTCTAAAAGGGCCATTCAAAATAGGTAAAGGTATATTGCGATCGGGCAGTAAGGTTTTAAGAGTTTTGAACATTTAATGTGAAGTTCCTCCTCATTGGTTCAGATCGTTCGTGATTAACTACAGGGCAAGATTTGCCATTGTTTAAACTGTTGAATATCCATGATCTGACGATGGGTTCTGTACTGGGGAATTGCCTTAAATCCAGCCAATTGTCCTTGCAATTGTCCCATGCGTCTCACATGCAAAGCGTGCAGAATCCGAGATAAGAAAGTACGACTTTGTTTGACTACTTTTAATTCAGGAGGTACAAACCAATCATTCCACAGCACATTATTTCTTGCTCCGTAAAAATCCATGCGATGCCAGTTGCGTCCAGCATGGGACTGTAAATGATAGATCTCTAATCCTGGAAAATGATAGCAGTACCAGCCTTGCTGAAAGGCTCTTGCAGCGATATCGAGTTCTTCTCCCTGATGGATTAAGGCTTCTCGGTAACCGCCCAATGCCAGAAATCGCTCTCGATGTAGCAAATGTCCACACCCAACAAATGCTTTCACAGGATAGGGGTGGTCTTGCAGGGAGGGAGACTGATATTTCCCCAAGGAGGGATTGTAGATGGGAAAGCTGAGACAAAACAAATCATCACACGCTTCCGCAAACTCAACGGCAGCTTGGAGTGAGCCGGAGACGGGAAAGGAATCATCGTCAAGGCTGAGGTAATATTTGGTGTCGATCGCCCGCGCTAACTGATTCCGCCGCACAATATAGCCCTGAGATTCGGAAAATACCTGAAACTCGATCGCAGTGAAGGTTTCCGGCAATTTAAAGGGGCAGGGATCAGCCGAATGATCATCGTAAATTAGCACAGGTAAATCCTGAAACCCAAACGCAGCGACGTGCAGCAGGGAGTTTTTCAGGTCGTCCCATCGGTTTTTTGTAGCAATGCCGATCGATACTAGTTCTGCCATGGGTAGCTCTGACATAGCTCAATGCTCCTCTCGATTGCTGACTCGATCCGTCCAAGGCAATGATGTAGAGCGCACCCTTTTCCATACATCATTATCATTGCTTGTCAGCATTGCCAAGTGTTTAGCTTTATAGCCTATTTATGGAATAGGGGATGCAGTCAGGTAGCCAAAACCCTTTAAATAGGCAATTGAAATAAGCACTTGCACTGTCCCTTTCAAATGCCTAAACAGACTGTAATCTTGAAAAAATGCATTAAGAATGGTCTGTCTCACCCTGTAGCGACGACGGAGGTGTTAAAACCCACCCAAAGTATTGCTCTAAGCAGCCTTCAAAAATTCCTTATACCAATCGATCGTTTCTGCCAACCCCGCATTGAGGCTAAACTCAGCGTGCCAACCGAGGATAGAGCGAGCTTTGGCTGAGGACAAATGCTGCAACCGAATTTCACCTTGGGCAACATTTTGCACGATCGGAGCAATGTGTTCGCAGTGCATCAGTTTTCGCATCGTGTCCACCAACTCTAAAACCGTTAAAGGAGATTCTTGGCTAAAATTGAAGCCGCCGCCCTGCACCTGCTCATCTTCTAGACACTCAGCTAGGCGCAAGTAGGCGCGTGCCACATCCTTGACATAGAGATAATCCCGTACATAGCGACCATCGCTGCGAATGAGGGGCGGCATTCCTTGCAGGAGCGATCGAACCGTGCCGGGGACAATGCGGCTCCAGTTCAAATCGCCACCGCCGTAGACATTGCCACACCGAGCGATCGCCACAGGCAACCGGTAGGTGTGGTAGTAAGTCTGAGCAATCAAGTCAGTGCAGCTTTTGGAAACATCGTAAGGATGTTGTCCTTGCAGTGGGGTGTCTTCGGTGTAGGGCAAATTGGGCTGATCGCCATAGGCCTTATCGCTGGAGGCAATCACCACCCGGCGTACCCGATCCTGATGCAAACGGCACGCTTCTAGCAAGAAATAACTGCCGCGAATATTGGCTTCAAAGGTGGGCACTGGCGATCGATGGGCCGTGCCGACGATCGTTTGCGCCCCCAGATGAAAAACCGTATCAATCTCATGCTCGTTAATCGCCCGTTCCAGCGTCGCAAAGTCTTCCAAAGCACCATTGACGATCGCCACGGATTGGAAATCTCCGCTGCGAAAAAATTCCGATTGAGGGTCAGCATCTCGCACCAAGGCGACTACATAAGCCCCCGCTGCCAACAAATCCTTCACCAACCAAGACCCCACGATCCCCGTGGCACCGGTCACAAAAACTCGCCGATTCTGCCAAAAGCCACTCACTTGACTACTCCTCCTACTGCCTGCGTCTTACAGTACTCTAAGTTAATTTCTGGAATGTCCCACTGATGTCTAAATCTTCAATTACTGTCTTTGTGAAATTGTTCGCCGCTTACCAAGAGACCTGTGGCGTGTCCGAAATGTCGCTGGATCTCCCCAACGGCACTGTTGTTGCAGAGGTGCGCGATCGGCTACTCAGCGCTCACCCAGAACTATCCCAATGGCGCGACCTGACTCGGTTTGGAGTCAATCTGGAGTTTGTCGAACCCGATACTCTGCTCCAGGATGGGGATGAGGTTGTGTTGATTCCACCGGTGAGTGGGGGTTAGGGGGGTTGAGTTTTGAGTGGATGGGTGGATGGGAGTGGGGTGGATGGGTGGATGGGTGGATGGAGGAAGAGTGGATGGGTGGATGGGAGTGGGGTGGATGGGTGGATGGGTGGATGGGTGGATGGGTGGATGGGTGGATGGGTGGATGGTAGATGAGTTTTGAGTAGATGGGTGGATGGGTGGATGGAGGAAGAGTGATTTTGAAACCCGATAAAAATAGTCGGGTATGTTTGACGTAATTTTTGAGTCGTGTTAGCATTCCCATCATTAAATAGAACATTCTGAGAAAAACGTTTTGACCTTGGGTCATCCTTATTTCACATCTTTCGATGAATTTTACGATCGCCCCTTAAACATTGCCCTCTTACCATCCTTAGATAGGTTTTACTCATGACTCAGGCAACCCAAACTCTAACGACCTCTACCGCTGCTACGCTCAAAGCCTTGAAGTGTCGGGAATGCGGCACCGAGTATGAGCTAAAAGCAACCCACGTTTGTGAATTTTGCTTTGGCCCGCTGGAAGTAACCTACGACTACAACGCTCTCCGGCGGATGGTGACCCGTGAGACGATCGCTGCTGGCCCCAACTCCATTTGGCGCTACCGCTCATTTCTTCCCGTCGCCACCGACAACGTGATCGATGTCGGCACTGGCATGACTCCCCTCGTGCGATCGAATCGCTTGGCGCGCCGCCTTGGACTCAACAAGCTCTATATCAAAAACGATGCGGTCAATATGCCGACGTTGAGCTTCAAAGATCGAGTGGTTTCTGTGGCGCTGACTCGCGCTAGAGAACTGGGATTTTCCACCGTTTCCTGTGCCAGCACGGGTAACTTGGCCAACTCCACTGCGGCGATCGCTGCCTACGCTGGCTTAGATTGCTGCGTGTTCATTCCCTCAGACTTAGAGGCAGGTAAGGTTTTGGGCACCTTGGTCTATGGCCCCAGAGTCATGGCTGTGCAAGGAAACTACGACCAAGTGAACCGCCTCTGTTCTGAAATCGCCAACACCTACGGCTGGGGCTTCGTCAATATCAACCTTCGTCCCTACTACTCCGAAGGCTCGAAAACCCTGGGCTATGAAGTCGCAGAACAACTGGGCTGGCAGTTGCCCGATCACATCGTTGCGCCCCTCGCATCGGGATCACTGTTCACCAAAATCTACAAGGGCTTCCAAGACTTCATCAAAGTGGGACTGGTGGACGAAAAGCCAGTCCGGTTCAGTGGCGCTCAGGCAGAAGGTTGCTCACCGATCGCCCAAGCCTATCGAGAAGGACGGGATTTCGTCACGCCAGTCAAACCCAACACGATCGCCAAATCGATCGCGATCGGCAACCCAGCCGATGGGGTCTACGCGATCGACATTGCCCGCAAAACCAACGGCAACATTGAGTCGGTCACCGATGCCGAAATTATTGAAGGCATGAAACTTTTGGCAGAAACCGAAGGCATCTTTACCGAAACGGCAGGCGGCACCACGGTTGCTGTGTTGAAAAAGCTGGTGGAAGCTGGCAAAATCGACCCCGACGAAACCACTGTTGTTTACATCACAGGCAATGGCCTCAAAACCCAAGAGGCAATCCACGGATACATCAATCAGCCCCTGACGATCGAACCCAAACTGGATAGCTTCGAGCGGGCCCTAGAACGCTCCCAGACCCTCGATCGCCTGGAATGGCAGCAAGTTTTGGTCTAAAACCACCCACTCTTTTCAGGAAATCCTCTGGACAAGGGGCTTAAGCCCCTTGTCTACCAAACTTGTTTACTCCTCAAATTCCCATCCTCAAATCCTAAAAAATATGACTGTTAAAGTTCTGATTCCCACTCCCTTGCAAAAACTGACCCGCGAACAAGCTGTGCTTGAGTGCAGCGGCACCACCATTGATGAACTCTTGGAATCCCTAGAGCAAAGCTGCCCTGGAATCAAAGCCCGCTTGTGTGATGAACAGGGAGAACTGCGGCGCTTTATCAACTTCTATGTCAACAGTGAAGACATTCGCTTTTTGTCTGGTCAACAGACAACCCTAAGCGATGGCGATGAAGTGAGCATCATTCCGGCGATCGCTGGCGGCTAAATGCCTGGGAATTGCGGTTAAAATAGCCTCTGGGTAAGACGGGCAACGTGGATCATGTCCATCATGCGATCGTGCTGCAAACCCTGAATCTCGATCGCCAACGTTCTTATACCCAAGAGCCAAGCTCAAACTGATTTAGGAGATTTCCGAGAAAGATGTTACCCCTGTAGAGGCAAAGTATCCGGCAGACAGAGCTTTGAATCGACCAGAAGGTCATTGCCCGGATGCTTCGCCCTTCCGGTGCCTGGTATAAACTTTCCTAGAAATCTCCTTAGCAGTAATTTGTCAAGAACTGTTAGAGTCATTGTGTTCTTAAATCGGCTTCATTAGAAATTACGATAGCCACAACACAGCAGCGTTCCTGACATTCCTCAATAATGACTTTAGTTAGTCCAGCTAACTTAAGCAGGGATGTCATCCTGACAGATTAACTGACCCAGAGCGCTCACTTGGATTGGGCACCAAAAGCTATTTTCTTGTTCAAATAGGTTTCATTAAGAGGAGCTTAGTTAAAGTTATGGCAGAAGAGAATCACAATACCGCCGGAGAAGTTGCGCCTAGCACTGTAGACCAGCAAGCTCCCAGCGTTGCTGAAGAAAATGCGCCTAGCACTAATGTTCCAGAGACTACAACGATTCCCTCTGCGAACGCCCCTGATCCAACCACGGCTAACCCAGAAGTGAACCCCAATGCCGCTGAGAAGGCACCTCGCCCAGCGGCGGCCAAGGCTGATAAGGCTGAACCTGGAGTTGCCAAAGCTGCCAAAAAAGAAAAGGCTCCGGCTGTGGAAGACAAACCCTTCGCCGACTTTATCCAACAGGACTACATTCCAACTCTAGAAGCAGCCCTCACTAAGGAAGGCATCTCGGACTTGAGGCTGACATTTGAAAAGCAGAAAATCCAGGTCATTGGCTTCAAAGGAGAACCAGAATGCTGGCAAGTTGTCGGTCGCTGGCAAGGCGGACGACGACAGTTTCATGTCTATTTCCTTAAGGAAGATATCCAAGGTCAGCGGGCATTTTCCTATGCTGATACAGGCTCGATCCCCAGTACGTTGGAACCTTTTCTGATTGATGAACGTAAAATTACCCTCAACCTCTTGGTGTTTGGCGTTACTCAACGCTTGAATGCCCAAAAGTGGCTGGTGAGGAACTAGTGCAGCTTGGCAGAAGTTTCTGAGCAGTTGGGTAGATTGTTTTGAATTTTGAGTTCTACCCACCTACTTCTGCCAGCCTGCACTAGTAGTCTGTCAATAATTAATTGACGGGTAGCTGAAAGCTGGGAGGTTAGTTGGAGTTAAATTTTGAGGGTCTTCGACCCCCAAAATTTTCTTGACAGAACACTAGCTTCATGCCAGATCGAAACTCACTTCAGAGGGCGGATCGATGGTGTGTTTTGGTTGCAAAATTGTGTGGACACGCTGGAGCAAATCATCCAAATCAACAGGCTTACGAATAAAGCCATCTGCCCCTACATCAAATCCATCGGCGGGGGTGGGATCGGTGTAGCCCGTAATCAGCAGAATAGGAATAAAGGGAAGGCTAGGATTTTGGCGAACCTTACGGGTGACTTCAAACCCATTCATTCCTGGCATCATCACATCTAGCAGCACTAAGTCTGGGGGATTGGCGGTGATCTTGTCTAATGCTGCACGACCATTATCTGCAATTTCGACTTGGTATCCTTCTTCCTCTAAGATGGTTTGCAACAGAAAGGAGTTATCAGCTAGATCATCAACGACTAAAATTCGATCGGCCGTTAATGGGGGTGCAACTAGTAAATCGTTCATACAGAATCGAGCCAGTTTGGGTCTACTTTGATTCTCCCCATTTAGTTAGCTCTTCTCCTCCGACATAAGGCAGATCTCCTCTATCTTTAGTTAGTTGCAATAAATATAAAGCTTACTTTCTAAGTAAAATATAACCCTTGATTTAAGTGCCCTTGATTTAGGTGCCCTTGATTTAGGTGCTAGTGTTTGGTGATATTTCTCAATGGCATTGGACTTAATTCAGGATATTGAATGCCATTTCCCAGATCATGGGTAGCTTAAGAGGGAGCAAGGCTCAATTGATGCCAAATTACTCGTGTGGACTAGCGAAGGTTTCTGACAGGATGCTTGTTCTGAGATTTAAGGTTTAAACGATCGCCAAATCTCCTGCCAAAATCCGTCAGAATTAAGTATCAGTGAATCCCTCCCAGACCCTCAACTTACCCCCTCCCATGACGATCGCCCCTCTCAATTGGACAGAACTCGCAGCCCTGACAAGCTTTCAAGTTGATCTGGTCAACGGTCTCACCAATGCCCAAGCCCGGTTGCGCCTCTTTGGTCAGCCTGAATCTGCTGTGCGAGTCACCCTCTACCGCGACAACCATGCCTGGTGTCCCTACTGTCAGAAGATTTGGCTATGGCTAGAAGAAAAACAGATTCCCTACCGTATCGAAAAAGTCACGATGTTTTGCTATGGGGAAAAGGAAAGCTGGTATAAACGTAAGGTGCCATCGGGTATGTTGCCTGCGATCGCATTAGACGATCGTATCATCACCGAAAGTGATGATATTTTGGTTGCCCTCGAACGAGCCTTTGGTGCGTTGGGACAGGGGATGGAAGCCCCCACAGTGATTCCGCTCAGGCGACTGGAGCGACTGCTATTTAGAGCCTGGTGTACTTGGCTTTGCTATCCTGTCGTGTCATCCCAGCAAGAACGGCGCAACCGAGAACAGTTTGTAGAAGTGGTGGGTAAGGTTGAGAATGCCCTAGCCGCCACCCCTGGACCCTATTTTCTAGCAGAATTTGGCACGGCTGATGTGATCTTCACTCCCTATGTTGAGCGGATGAATGCCAGTTTGTACTATTACAAGGGGTATTCACTGCGCGAGGATAATCCCCGCATGGGTGCTTGGTTTGCAGCGATGGAAAGCCGATCGACCTACCGGGGAACCCAAAGTGACTTTCATACCCACGCCCATGATTTGCCGCCACAGATGGGGGGTTGTTGGGAAAATGGTGAACCGCAAATGCTCCTAAATCTGCATCGGGTCGATAACGGCCCTTGGCTCGGTTTGCCAGATGTGATGTATCCAGAGCCGGAAAACTCCCGCGAGGAAGCACTTTTCCGGGTAATCAAGCATCGTAGCAATATTACGCGAGTTAACCCGGCGGATGACTCCTTGATGGATGAGGCGTTGCGCTGCGCCCTGACTTTGATGATGACGGGCAAGACCTGTACTCCACCCCTTGGCTCTGATTCGGCCCTACGGTATCTGCGCGATCGGATTAATGTGCCACGAGATATGTCTATCTATGCTGCCAAGCGGCTAAGGGAGGCTCTGGAGCAAACCGCTGCCTTAGCAGGTGATCAACAAGGCACTCCAATTCCCATCAAGCACCGACGGGATCAAGACCCAGTTCACTTTGCCAAAAGTTGAGGAGTTTATCCTCACCGATTGAAGATGGATTTTCCTATCCTATCCAGCAACAGGTCTAATAAGTTACTAGTCTTCGAGGAGTTGATGCCAATTAACTGGAAGCTTTAACCGCTGACCAAGTTTTTGCGCTAACCACTCTAACTCTGGGACTGAGAAATTTAAGTGGCTTTTGATCGTATACTCTGATGCCCCAGAGGTATAAATAATCAGCATTGGTGGATTATAAATATTCCTGCCTTTGCTGCCTTTTCTAGAGGAGTATCCAACGTAATCCAGCCTGGTAATATTAGCCAACGGTATCGCACGGATTTGTACCATCAAACCCAATAGTTCATAGCTGATAAACAACTTTTGATGATCAAGTTGCAATCGTAGTTGACCGGCTACTTGTGGTAGAACTGCGTAAAGGCCCATAGTCATGATAAGACAGAATGCTATAATCCCTAGCAAATCATGTCCCATTATCGGGAAACTATCACTTAAAAGCCACAGCGAAACATATAGAGAAATAAATGTACGTGTTATAAATACAACCGCTACTACTGTGGTAAAAAAATAGAGGTTTGACAATGGAATACGAATGTCTAGAACTTTTGTCGTCTCAGTTATCGAGATTCTGCTATGAACTGGTGTCGCAATGCGTGAGGGATGATTACTGTTTCCCCTTTTTACTTGTAGTTTATGAGTGTGTCTCTGTACCTTCTGGCTTAAAGCTTTGCTTGCCTCCTGAGCCGACTTCAACCGTTCCTCTAACCTTGGCTCCGTCATCCACTGTAACCAATCGGTAAACTCAGGACTCAGATTTGTCTCAAACTGAAGCCGAAAATCCTGCTGGGGCAACTCTGCGGGATGCATTCCAGTTACCACATAAATCAATGTTGCCCCTAAACTATATAAGTCAGAGGCAGGCACTGTTCGCCCCCCAAACTGCTCTTGGGGCATATAGCCATAGGTGCCCACAACCGTGATGGTTCCGCCTTCCTTTGCTGCCAAGGTTTGCACTGACCCAAAATCTACCAAGTAGACTTGCCCAACACTGTTCCCGGAGCGATCGGTTAACAGAATGTTGCTGGGTTTGATATCTCGGTGAATTACAGGCGGTTGTTGCCCATGTAGGTATATCAGGATATCGAGCAAGGCAGTGGCCAGTTGCCTAACCTCAACTTCGGTAAAGGTTCGTCCGGCTTTGAGTTGGGCTTCAAGGGAGGGAGCTTCGATGTACGTTTGCACCAAAGCAAAGCCTTTGCCGTAGGTTTCTTCTAGCTCAAAGTAGTTGAGGTAGCGAGGGATGGCAGGATGGGAAAGGGTTTGCAGAATCTGTGCTTCTCGCTCAAAGAGTTTAAGGTCATCCCACTCGAAGTCGCTGCTGAAGAGCAAGAGCTTGATGACCACCAGGGATTGAGTCTGAAGGTCACGGGCAAGGAGGGTGCGGCGTCGTCCTGTTTTCTTGCCGAGTTGCTGCTGGATGAGGTAGCGATCGTGCAAGATTTCATTCAGCATGAACTAACTCCCAGATCTAAGGTGTAAACTACCCAAGGCGTTGTTCCCTATGGTATTTCACTCTTGAATTGCTGACCAGTGCTAGGGCGATCGTCCCTCATCTCTGCTGATGTTCTTGCAACCAAGTTTCTAGGTCAGCGATCGTCCTGAACTCCAACAACGCTTCGCCCAGTGCTTCTAATTGCTGCACAGATAGTAAATCTATTTGCGCTCGTATGGAGTTGGAGATTTGTCCTACTCGACGATTAAGCTGACGGAGAATGAGCGATCGTTCGCCCTGCTCAATTCCCTGCTCAATTCCCTGCTCAATTCCCTGCTCAATTCCCTGCTCTATGCCTTCTCTCATCCAACTAGTGACAATCTCCATAACGCCCTCTCGCTCAGTTGTTTCTATTCTACCGAGTTCATTCTCAAACACTTGACTCTCCTCAGCATTTAATTGTAAGTAGGTATCCACAAAGCCTGAAATCAATCGGGTTCGCGCTGGGTTCAGTTTCAGGGTTGCCAGCAATCGCAGACACTCGGCTTTCACCTTGGGGCGATCGGCTGGGGCAATTCGCATCTTCGCCATCAAGGCTGCCGCAACTGGGTTGCGCTGTTGCAGAAAATCTCGCCAATTCAAGCGATTCAGTTGAATGGACTCAAAGCTAAATTCCAGCACTTTCCGATTCGGAAACTCGACCGTGTAGACATTGGCTTCTTCTCGGTACGGTTCATCAAAGGAGAAGACGACAATGGGATAGATGCGTTGGAGGAATTTCTGATGGAGTCGAGCAAAGTAGAAGAAGATACGACGGGGGAAGTTGGTTTCTGGGGAGGCTTGAGCTTCGATATGCACGATGAAGCCGATGTCTTCGCCAGCTTGTTTCACTTCTACCAAGAGGTCAACAATTTTATCTTCTCCTGTCGTCAGGTCAGCGAAATGTTCCTGCTGTAAAAATCGCACTGAGTTGCGATCGAGAGTCTGGGCAACTTGGGGTAGAAATAGTTCTAAGAATTCAATGAAGAAGGTGGAGAGGAGTTCTTTGAACAGACGGTCGTGGTCAGTCATAGAGGAACTTAAGTTAGTTCAGATGATCTTACTACGACCTTCGCTAACGTGTAAATGTTAAAGCTGCGGGGAAACATGAGAATGGGACAGAATATGACCTGAGACGAACGATCGCACCTCACCCTTGGGAAGCTGGAGGAGCAGATGTCCGCGATCGTTGATTCCGGCGGCTTCTCCTGAAATTTCCACACCGTCTAATTGGATGGTAATTGGGTGTCCAATGAGCGCATCTCGACTACGAAGGGCAGGTAATAGGACAGATAATCCTGTGCTGTTATGGGTATGTTTGTCCGATCGCAGCAATCCCGCTGTTTGTAATAGGTAATGACGTAATCGTTCTAATAGAGAGATTTCATCGGGGACGATCGGCGAAATCTGGTGCAGGCTCATGGGTTGACCTACGGCGCTAGCGTCCAGTCCCGCTTGGTCAAAATCCACATGGCGATTAAGTCCAATCCCAACCACGGCGCGTCCCACTGCTCCAGTGGTGCTGGCTTCGCACAAAATACCTGCGAGTTTTCGCCCCTGCCATAGCACATCATTGGGCCACTTCAACCGTAATAATCCTTCGCTACTGGGCAACAAATCTTCAATGGCATAAATCACGGCTAGCCCAGCCGCCAAACTGAGTGTAGGTAAATGGGCAGCGGGGATGGAATCGAGAATAATACTAGCAGTCAATACTCCTGGTGGAGCATACCAAGTACGCCCATGTTGCCCGCGTCCAGCGGTTTGCTGTTGAGTAAACACTACATCGCCATGCTCTAGTCTGCTACGTTCTACACTGCCATCCAAGTTATGGGCTAAGGCCCAGGTATTGGTGCTGGGACACGACTCTAGCCAGTGTAGCCATTGAGGTGGATTTGTTGGAGGTAATGCCATCAGATAAGAGGATGTTTTGTAGTGCTTGCTACGATCGCTTTGCTAGTTTACGATTATGTATGAAAACAGCAGATTGGATTCAAGAAAATTAGCTAGTTTAAAACAAGTCTAGCTATCTTGAAATTTGTCTTCGGAAAGAGGGAACATTATTCCTGGCGATCGTGTTCCGTTTTGTGTAAGGAGATGTAGAATCTAGACGATCGTACAACAATTACACACCTAACAATTATTCGCTTCTAGGGTTCCGGTCTAGTTCATTGTTGATTTAGATGTCTGGTCCAAGAGAAGCAGCCATTACTTTTGCAAAGTAGCGGTCACACGGCGGGAAAAAAGCCCGGGAGAGCCAAGCAACAGGTTTTAACTGTTGGCGGCTTCCTGGGCTTCGTTATTTCAGTCCTTGATTAATTAGTCCTTGAATTAAGGGAATACAGCATGTCTACCACACAACATTCGATCGACCCCACTTTGGTAACGTGGGATGAGGTGATTCCAGGGGGCGCATACTGGTCGCGTCTGATCAAGCGCGGTACCACCCTACGGATCGTTGCTCCAGAAGGTTCCAGAGGGGTTGCCTGCCTCTGCTACAATGCCGACAATCCGATTGAGCGGTATAATGCCGCCGATACGGCCAAGATTCAATTCAATGCCTTTCTGCAAAAGGGGATGCTGCTCTACTCCGATATGGGGCGTGTCTTGTTTTCCATCACCGAAGATACTTGCGGTTTACACGATACTCTGGGTGGGTGTAGCACTGTGACCACCAATGAGAAGTATATCGATCGGGTAGAAAAGGGCGATGGTGATTACAAGAACTCGCGGGACAACTTCCTGCTAGCGCTGACGAAACGTAACCTGGGCAAGCAAGACATCATGCCCAATCTAAACCTATTTACTCGCATTACCGTTGCACCTGAAGGGGGGCTGACTTGGGCAGAGCAAACCGCCCAACCTGGGGATTTCATTGATCTCCGCGCCGAAATGAATGCGTTAGTTGTGCTATCCAACTGTCCCCACCCCCTTGACCCCAGATCTACCTATGACTCAAAGCCGATTCGGGCGATCGTCTGGAACTCTCCCACTCCTGCTACGGATGATCTATGTAGAACGAGAACCCCAGAGGCAGTTCGCGGCTTTCAAAATACCGATGCCTACGGGTTGCAGGTAGCAGATTAAGTTTACCTCAGTAGTTTTGGAGAATTAAACAATGGTAGCGACATCAATGGAACTCGATCCACAACAGGCGGTCTACGATCGCGTCCTCGCGGCGCGCAAGCCCTGGGCCAAGGTAATTCACAAAGGGCAAATTCTGCGGATTGTGGACTTGGGCGGCAACCAAGCCGTAGATTTTTTGGTGTATAACGCGGATGATACCAGCGAACGATACAGCGCCCCCGATACTATTCGGGCCCAAGGTAATATCTTTATCACCACAGGAACCCAACTTTATTCCAATGATGGCAATGTGCTGATGACCGTGCTGAAAGACACCTGTGGTCGGCATGATACCTCCGGTGGCGCGTGTAGTTGTGAAAGTAACTCGGTGAGGTTTGGTCTCGACAAGAAATGGCAACACGCTTGTGTGGAGAACTTCCTCTACGCCCTTAAGGATTACGGCATGGGCAAACGGGATATGACGAGCAACATCAACTTCTTTATGAATGTCCCTGTCAGTGCAGACGGCACCCTAGAAATTGTGGATGGCATTTCTGACCCTGGTAGCATTGTTGATCTGCGGGCCGAAATGAATGCGCTGGTCGTCATTTCCAATTGCCCCCAGATGAATAATCCTTGCAATGGCTATAATCCCACCCCAATTCAGTTGCTAGTCTGGGATGAATAGGAGCGCGATCGGGTCTGAGAGGATGTTTTAAAAAGTACGAATTGTTGCCCGAACCGCCCCCAGCCCCCAATTCTGGGGGGTTCTGAGGTTAAAGTCCCCCACAATGGGGCCTTAGGAGATTTCTCAGAAAGAAGATGGCGCTGTAGGGACGTTCGCATAGCGTGTGCTTTGCACTTAGCATCCGGCAAATAAGCCCTTGAATCGACCAGAAAGTCATTGCCCGGATGCTTCGCCCTTCCGGTACTCCATAATCAGGTGCTATGCCGTTTCTAAAATACTTCCAACATTTTTGTGATTGATTCCATTGCCCACCTACCTCATCTACTATGTTCACCAAAGTCTTGATTGCCAATCGGGGTGAAATTGCCTGCCGGATTATCCAAACCCTCGATCGCCTAAGTATTGCTTCAGTTGCCGTATATTCCGAAGCCGATACTTATACCCGTCATGTCACAATAGCGGGGGAAGCCGTGGCGATCGGATCTCCCCTGGCAGCAGACAGTTACCTGCGTTGGGAACGAATTCTGGATGCTGCCAAGCAAACGGGGGCTGAGGCGATCCATCCAGGCTATGGATTTTTGAGTGAAAATGCTGAATTTGCCGAGGCGTGTGCCAGGGAGGGCATTGTCTTCATTGGGCCAACACCGGAGCAGATGCGGCAGTTTGGACTCAAGCACACAGCGCGGGAGTTGGCAGCACAAAATCAAGTGCCCCTATTGCCAGGAACCGGCTTGCTCCATAGCGTGGAAGAGGCGGCAACCACAGCAGAGGCGATCGGCTATCCTGTCATGATCAAAAGTACAGCAGGCGGGGGTGGCATTGGGTTGCAGCTTTGCCACAGTGCAGACAAATTGATGGAGTTATTTCAAACCGTTCAGCGATTGAGTCAGAATAATTTCAGCCAAGGCGGTGTGTATCTGGAACGGTATGTTGAGCGCGCACGACATATCGAAGTGCAGATTTTTGGCGATGGTTATGGTCGGGTTCTGACCTTGGGTGAACGGGATTGTTCTGTGCAGCGGCGCAACCAAAAGGTGATTGAGGAAACACCCGCACCGGGATTAAGTGATGACTTGCGACAGCAACTTTGTGGAGCAGCATTGCGCTTGGGGCAAGCAATTCAGTATCAATCCGCTGGCACCGTGGAGTTTGTGTTTGATGTCGATCGTCACGCCTTCTATTTTCTAGAAGTAAACACTCGCTTACAGGTGGAACATGGGGTAACCGAGGCGGTGATGGGCATTGATTTGGTGGAATGGATGGTGCGATTGGCAGCGGGTGATACCACATTCCTTGATAGTGCGCCCCCCCAACCCCAAGGACACTCGATTCAAGTGCGGCTCTATGCCGAAGATCCCGAAAAGAACTTCCAGCCCAGTTCTGGCTTGCTGACCGATGTGAGTTTCCCTGATGGCATTCGGTGTGATACCTGGATCGATCGCGGCACTGAAATTACTCCCTACTATGACCCCCTGCTGGCAAAGCTAATTGTCCATGAAACCTCACGGGAGGCAGCGATCGATCACCTAAAATCCGCCCTCGATCGCTCCTATATTGTGGGTATCGAAACCAACCTCGACTATCTGCGCCAAATCCTGGATGATGCCACCTTCTGTAGTGGGGACTTGAGTACCCGGTTCCTAGATTCTTTTCACTATGCTCCTTATACCGTAGATGTTCTAGAACCTGGAGCCTTCAGCACCATTCAGGATTATCCGGGGCGGATTGGTTACTGGAATGTGGGAGTTCCACCATCGGGGCCAATGGATCACCTGGCATTTCGGCTGGCCAATCGCTTGCTAGGCAACCCTAGCTCTGCGGCAGGATTGGAATTCACGGTCACGGGCCCAACCCTCTGCTTCAATAGTGATACCCTGATTTGCCTCACGGGTGCCCCGATGAAGGCAACCTTAAATGACAAACCAGTGCCCTATTGGACAGCAGTATCGGTGACTGCTGGTAGTATTTTGCGCTTAAAGTCTATCCAAGGCAATGGGACTCGCACTTACCTAGCAGTACGGCATGGATTTAAGATGCCAGATTATTTGGGCAGCAAATCCACCTTTACTCTGGGCAAATTTGGAGGACATTGTGGCCGAACTTTGCGCGTTGGGGATGTGCTAAAACTACATCAGCCGATCGCCACTCCATCAACTGATACATCTCCTGCACCGCTAACCTTACCCCCTGAACTCATCCCAAAATACCCCAATCATTGGGACATAGGAGTTCTCTATGGCCCCCACAGCGCACCGGATTTCTTCACGCCTGATGATATAGAAATGCTGTTTTCCACAGATTGGGAGGTGCATTATAACTCTGCTAGAACAGGGGTGCGGCTCATTGGCCCCAAGCCGCAGTGGGCGAGACAGGATGGCGGCGAAGCAGGGCTACATCCCTCAAACATCCATGACAATGCCTATGCGATCGGCACGATCGACTTTACAGGAGATATGCCGATTATTCTCGGCCCCGATGGACCTAGTTTGGGGGGCTTCGTCTGTCCCGCCACCCTTGTGCAAGCAGAGTTATGGAAATTGGGACAACTGAAACCGGGCAACACAGTACGCTTTCAACGGTTGACATTAACGGAAGCATTGCAACGGGAATTCCAGCAGGATCACCAAATTGCCACCCTACATACCGGAACAAGTCCCCAACCTCCAGCGATTTTACTACCTCCTCACTCACTCTTAAATCTGCAAACGTTGAGCGAGTCAGCGGTATTATATGAGGTAGCTGCTACTCCCGATCGCCTGGCCGTCAAGTATCGCCGCGCCGGAGACGACTACCTGTTGATCGAGTATGGCCCGCTGGTGCTGGATTTGAATCTGCGCTTTCATGTCCATGCTTTGATGGAGTGGTTGACGGCGAATCCTCTACCAGGAATTCTCGACCTGACACCAGGGATTCGATCGCTACAAATCCACTACGACAATCGGGTTTTGGCGTTGGAGCAGTTGCTAGAAACGCTCATCGCGGCGGAGGGTGACCTGCCACCGATTGAGGCAATGGAAGTTCCCACACGAATTGTGCATTTGCCGCTGTCCTGGGATGATGCGTCAACTCAGTTGGCGATCGAGAAGTATGTGCGATCGGTTAATCCCAATGCCCCGTGGTGCCCTAGTAATATTGAGTTTATACGCCGGATTAATGGGCTAGATAGCATTGAGCAAGTGCGCGAAATTGTGTTTAATGCCAGCTACTTGGTGTTGGGTTTGGGGGATGTCTATTTGGGCGCACCGGTAGCGACACCGATCGATCCTCGCCACCGATTGGTGACCACGAAGTATAATCCAGCCCGGACTTGGACTCCAGAAAATGCAGTGGGCATTGGTGGCGCTTACCTGTGTGTCTATGGAATGGAAGGGCCAGGCGGCTATCAGTTTGTGGGGCGCACAGTGCAAATGTGGAATACCTTCCGCCAAACCGCAGAGTTTCAACCAGGTAAACCTTGGCTGCTGCGTTTCTTCGATCAGATTCGGTTCTATCCCATGCCTGCTGCGGAGTTGCTGCGCTATCGCGACGATTTCACCCACGGTAGAGTGCAACTGGAGATCGAAAATACCACCTTCAGTCTACGGCAATATAACGAGTTTTTACGATCGATCGCCCCTGAAGCAACTGCCTTCAAAACCAAGCAGCAAGCCGCCTTTGAAGCAGAGCGCGATCGGTGGGCTGCAAATCCTCTGCTCACGGCATCCACTGAAGACGTTGGGGATTATCCACCCAATGAACCCGCACTAAATCTGCCGCCCAACAGCCAAATTGTATCCGCCCATGTCACCGCCAGCGTGTGGCAAATCCTGGTGGAAAAAGGGGCAGTGGTGACAGCAGGCGATCGATTGGTGATCCTGGAATCAATGAAGATGGAAATGGCGGTTACAACCCCTATCTCTGGTCGGGCGATCGAGGTTCTTTGCATTCCAGGGCAAATGGTGGCAGCAGGACAGTCCCTGTTTGTCATCCAATCAGAGGAGCTTCAATAACTATGATTTCTGTAGCGACGGGTTTACATTATCGTTTATTGAAAACAGATGAAGCTTAAGGGCGGCAGTCAACCTTGGAAACATACCTAAGATCTCACGCCATCCGTTGCAATGTAGTTTTAAATTGCCAACTGCTTACAATTCTGTGAACTAGGCACACAAAAATATAAACATACAGCCTTAGCTTATAAAACAGTAAGACGCAAACGATTAGCAATACGTAGACAATCTACATGAGGTCGGTCTGAAATAGTTGGAGGTAAAATGATTAAAGCTCTTAGCGCATCAGAAAATTCTTCTAATCCATCATCACGGGATATCGATCGAAGGTTGTCAATTTTGTTTTGATTTATCTCAACCGAATATTCCTCGTCTATGAATATAAGTCCACGATCATAAGCGTAGTGATGCAACGCACACAAAGCAATTCCATTAGAGGTTTGATCAGTGCCCTCTTCATGGCTTACTGGTATGATATGTGCTGCTTGTACTAAATCAAGCTGAACACCACACATTGCACAATGGTGATTATATGCAGTTAAAACTCGCTCTTGAAAACTAGCATCTCTTAATCTTTTGCGAACTGAAACAATTACTGTTTGTCGACTCCAGTCAGTAGCTTCAGTCTGTGTATCGTTGATTAAATCTGGATTCTCAGCTACAGTTTCAAGGATATTGAGATCAAGTTCAGACTCTCCAAAGCTATGTAGAGCTTCTAGGGTTTTAATATATTCCACAAAGAAGCTAGGTTTGAACGCAATTGCTATCTCTTTGTTGCCCTTATTACAAGCAGAAAACCCATTCAGATGAGCATTGCGGAGGTATTGCTCACGAATCTGGATTGATGGAGAAGAACCTAAAGTACCAGAATGTTTGTTATAATCAAAGCCTGCAAAAACTTCAGCCTCATCCCACCAACCAAGAATCAGGGTTTTTCCATCAACTTCAGGTTCAAAATAATCAGTAGACAAGCCTGTAATTTGAATACGGTACTCGCTTCTAGGTCTTGCCATCCCTCCACCATGTGTTAAATTCCAGATATATACACGAATGCGGTAGCTTTCATCATCCCTATAAATTTGCAGCCTAAATGGATGAATTCTTGGGTCAGACAAATAAAGAATATTCCAGCCACACCTTGCGATAGAGCGAGTCATAATATTGAGTAGTGCAGTTTTACGCAGAACCACAACACACCTTTAAACAAGATTACTCATTAAAACGGTATTGACTGCCAATTAAGTATTCCTCATTAAGTTCAAATGACATCCATCGCCTATGTAAACTTTCTGCAACAAATCCTGTTGTATTTGAGCCTGCGAATGGATCTAATACAAGGTCATTTTCATCAGTTAAAAAGTTGATAAAGAAATCAGCAAAAGTTACTGGAAAACGTGCCGGATGAGGTTTAATCCCTGCCTCTTTACATTTACGCAAATAAACACTATTCGACTCAGTATTAGCAGCTTCAATAAGATTTGGTGGAATAGCACCTGAATTATCTTTCTGAAACTTTGTAGAAATATTATGACCACTAGGACGCAATTTAGCCTTATAGCCATTTTTTAGTAACTGTTTCATACTCTCACTGTAAGGCTTTAAGACTTTTCTATTATCAGCTTTTGGATTTTCGGTTTTTGATAACCACCAAACTACGTTAACTGAATCTTTAACCCGAATACGCCTAACCGTAACCCATTCTGCTGGGGTTGGTAGCCTCGCTGGATTATAGTGATAAAACTCTTGTGCCAAGAAAAAGCCCACTTCTTTACAAAGGCGAATCAATAACTCGTATTGATATATACTACGGACTGGATTCCCAGGAAGGTAAGCGCCTCCTAAATCAATGACGAATGAACCATTTTGAGTAAGCACTCTTTTAAATTCGTATCCAAAGGGAAGAAACCAGTCAACATAATTTTCTGCACTTTCATTTCCGTATTCCTTCTTGCGGGTAAGTGCGAATGGAGGAGATGTCAGAATCAGGTTTATACTAGAATCTTTAAGATCTTTTATAAGCTCAAGACTATTCCCCAAGTATGCTGCTCCATAACTCTGAGTGTAATAGGGTTGAATATCGACCTCTGCTTGCCTAATTATCTTTTGTCTTTGAAATAAACCTAATTGCTTTGAGCTTGCTTGAGTCATGCCCTTTAAATAGTAATTCCATAATGTTGCGCTACCTGGACAGCAATGATAGCACAGCTTCAGCTTTTTTCACGTTTGCTCTAACTCACACATTGTTTTAGTTCGATCGCCCTCGTAGGTTGGGTTGAGCCTTGCAAAATTCAACCTGCGAAGGCTACTGAAAAAACAGGATATCGTCAAATTCTTACCCTCGACTCTGACTTCTTGTTTTATTGAATTGGTGATCAATATAGCTTTGATATCATTCGAGTTTAGCGATGAAATGTGCAAGTCCAACAGCGTGCAGCAACCTATTGGCACGGACTGATGGAAAAAGGCAGATCATCTGCGAAACGACTGGGGGCGCTGCCGAGGGACAACAGGGGCGCTTTCGGCTTCTCGCTCCTCGATGTGGTGGGGTTGAAAATGTTTTTGCCACAGTTCAGGCGCATTCAGGGTTTCACCGCCGTGGGTGGTGAGGCGGCGGCGGACTTTACACAGCACTGGCGTATTGACACAGGCCCCAGAGATAATGATTTGCCCCTTCGTCAGCGCGGGTAATTCCTTCAGCAAGTCCCGTCCAGCGGATTCGACCCCATACTTCAGGCTCTCCTGATCCACCGGGTTGACAATTCGCATAATAAACTGGCTCATACATTGAGACAGCACATCGGAATCGAGTTTGCCCGGACGTTGAGTGATCAGTCCCACGCCCATACCAAACTTGCGCCCCTCGCTCAGGATCGTGCGTAGCACTGCCTTGCAGCGCGAGGGTTCATTGGCGGGGGCAAAGCGGTGGGCTTCTTCTAGCAGAATGAAGACGGGGTAGGGCAAATAGTTTTCGTCGTCTGGAGTAATTAGCTCTTTTTGAGTGTTGATGCGCGCTTGGTTGACTTGGCGCAGAATGGCGGCGCAGATGACCTGCTGTTCTTCCTGGCTAATCTCATTCATTTGCAGCACAGTCACCTGTCCCGGTTCAAACAAATCTCTAGGTGCCAGATGTTCCATCGTATCGAAGTAGGGCGATCGATCCAATCGTTCCAGCTTCCACTCTAGGGCGGGAGCCGAAGATCCCGCTTTTTCGTTACCCTCTTCATCGGTTTGGCGATCGGCATCGAATACAGCTTGAATCAGATCTTGCACATCCCAACGCGCCTGTCCTTTTTTGCGTTTGAGAAAAGCATAGGCTTTGCTGAGAATGGATTGCTGCCGATCGCTCATCTCTGGCAACAGCATCAAAATATCGGCATACTCCAGGGAAGAAACCCGAATCCGAATATCATCGGGACGCAACACCTTCACCTGGGGCGCATAGCCATCGTCGCCCTTAAAGGCTGGGTGTCCCCGCATTTCCTCCAGGGTGCTATATTCCCCGTGGGGGTCAAAGATCAAGACAGCGGCTCGATTGTGGGGCAGCAGCAACTCTTCGACCAACACTCCAGCAGTGTAGGATTTCCCAGACCCCGTGCCTGCCAAAATCGCCATGTGGGTGCTGACCAATTCCTTCACATCCAAGGCGATCGGCACGGCTCCGTCATCTCGTAAAAGCAAAGAACCAATATGGGCGGCTCCCACCTCTTGGGGTTGCTTGCGATTCAACACCTCGCGCAAAGTCCAATCGCTGGCTAAGCAAACCTTGGAGCCGGGATCAGGGGTTTTGCGGGGATTCATGAAGCCTAAGCGACCATCGAAGTAGCCGATGACATCCACGGTGACTTCATAAATTTCGGCGTTGGGATGGGTGAACCCAACCAGAGCGGCGATCGTTTCAGGGCTGACTTCTGTGTCGGCGAAAATGCGATCGGGCAAATGGTCGATTAGGCGGCGATCTGAGATTTTGCCCAGAATCTGGAGCGGTTCTGCGGACTCTGCCTCAACGCCTGCGCCTCCGGGCACCTCGTAGTAAACAAATTCCCCTATCTTGACGTATCGATTGTCAGCCGTGATGAAAACGTACTGGTTGCCGTTCTCGCCTGGGCCCTTGACGGTGCCGATGACATTGACGGGACGCAACGTAGTGGAGGACAAATTTAAGTTCATACACGGCGCTTTAGCAGGGGAATCACCAACCATTATCAACTATATAACCTGAGCAAGTCATTACTATTGCTAACAACAAGTTTCAAGACCTCAAGGAATGGTAGTCAAAGAACATCATCTATAAGCATCTTTTCTATGCTTGCACTGCAATAAGAGAACGATCGGTTCTTTATCATCGATTTCATAACGAATGCGATAATCACCAATGCGAACTCGGTATTCATTGTTAGCCCTTTTCAACTGAGGAAATTTCTGAGAAAGATTTCACCCCTGTAGGGGCGAAGCCTCCGGCAGACAAGCCCTTGAATCGACCAGAAGGTCATTGCCCGGAGGCTTCGCCCTTCCGGTGCCTGGTATAAACTTTTCTAGAAATCTCCTTAACAACCCCCTTTGGACGAGGCTCGTCAGCAAGTTGCTGAATCTTGGTGGCAATCCGATCGTAAACATCACTGGGCAAGGCATCTAGCTATTTCTGCACAGCTTTTGGCGTAATGATGGTGTAGATCATGCCTATTTATTCGATCGTTGCAACTTGTATTGGTCGAATGTGACGTAGTTACCTGCTTTATAGTCAGCACGGGCAGCCTGAATTTCCGTAGTATCTTCTGGAGAATCGTCTTCATCCATGAATAATTCAGCTTCCAAGAACTCCAAAAGTTGATGTTTTTCAGCAGTTTCCAGGGATGAAACGGCTGCCAGCAACGATCGAAATGATATGTCTACTTTTACGGTGTTTTCAACCATCAGAACTACCCTCCATAGTTAATTTCATGTTGTACATTTTTAATGGCTTTTCCAGTCTCACGGTTACTCGTTCAATTGTTCCATAATAGGCTGAAGAGCGGCTGAAACTTGGCGGTATTTCTTCGCAAGGTTTTTCAACCTACGCTGAAACTCAGGTGTAAAGCGAATTTCAGCGAGGGGCAAATTAGTTAACCTCAATTCCTTCCCACAGTTGAGAGAGAGGGAGAGTTTGTCCGGTTGTGGCTTGCTGCCAAGATTGACGAAAGCTTGCTGCCGAGAAATCTGTACCTGCTTCTGTTATTGCAGTTTGAGTTTCTAGGACATAGCTTCGCTGAATCATTGCAGATAGAGTTTTGAGTAGTTCAAGCTGCTCTGCTAAGCGAAGTGACTGAGCAAGATAGATAGCTTGTTGAAGTTGTGAAGTCATAGTATTTCCGCCATTTTTGATCGGACTTTGTAAACACCAATGCGAATCTGCGATAAGTTAAGGATTTTAGGATGGGTAGGATATTAGTGGAGACAACTAATCCTGTTAGTAAACATCACCTCTATTTCCAATGGTATAAACCTCAATGTCACCAGAGGTCATGTCTACGGTGAAAATCAGCCGAACCTTGCCAATCCGGAGCCTGTAGTAGCCTTCCCACTCACCTTTCATTTGTTTGATATCGAGTTCTGTAAATGGAATTACGCTTTGCTCTTCAACGGAACTTAACAATTGGTTCAGTTTTTCCTGAACTCGATTGAGTGTATCGGAGTCAGCTTTTTCAATGAATTTAATAACTTACTTACGAAACTTGATGGACATGCTTTACCCATGCTGTCATGTCGATCGCTTCGGCTTCATAGTAATCGGTGGGTGAACCAAACTCGGCATCTAGTTCTATTTGCTCTACATCATCAACATAGGGAATTAGGATTTTGCAGAGCAGCAATCGTTCCTCCCGTAATACCTCTCGCATACTTTCCTTGATGAGTGCTTTGAGTTCTTGAGTTTCCACGGTTTCCTCTGTAACGCTATGTCTTGTTGGTTCCTAGTCTTCTACTATTATCCTTTAGTTTCCATGTTTTTCAATGACTTCTGTGGTTGTCAGTAAGGGGATTGTGCCATTCCACTTACTCTATGTGAAACAGACAGCAAGTATTCTAGAACATCTATTCACAGGTCTCGCACATTACCCTTTAAGTGAACCAACATGATGGCATGATTTCTGGCGTTGGAAGGTGCTTCTAGGAGAACTGAACTACCTCAAGCGGCCCTGCTGGTAACTTGACGATGAAGCTTGTCCCCTTGCCCTCCTCACTTTCAACCTCGATCGTCCCTTGATGCGCTTCAGTCAGGCTCTTGGCTAAGAATAAGCCTAAACCCCAGCCCGTTTGCTCCTCAGCCGTGCTGGTGCGACGAAATTGTTGAAAGAGAATAGATTGCGCGTCAGGGGCGATCGGCGTACCTTTGTTATGAATGGTTATGCTGATTGCTGTCGCAGTTTGTTGGAGCGTGAGTGTAATCGGTGTGTCAGGCGCACCATATTTCACTGCGTTAGTGGCGATGTTTTCAATCACCCGCCGTAGTTCTTTGCGGCTGCAAGCGGTCATGATTGCACCATCAGAAACAATGACAAAGCGATCGGGATAAGCGAAGTTTAAATCCTCCACAACCTCCTGGAGTAGCTGCTCTAAATCGCAATCTTCAAAGGTCAGCTTTAAGCTCAGCCCTGCCCGCAGTCGGCTGGCATCTAGCAAATTTTGAATCATTGAATCCAGGCGATCGATTGCGCTGAGCATTCTCACCGTCACATCAAAGTGAGTATCGCCGCGTTCAAACCGCCGCAGAACCAGTTGCGTGCCCATTTTCACGACATTAATCGGATTTCTCAGATCGTGAGTGAGCGTCACCATAAAAAGTTCTTGAATATCGTGCAGAGTTTGTGCGAACTGAGTTGCAGCATCATTTACGGCTTGCTCAATCGAGGTAATAATAACGTCTCGTTCCCGCATATCTAACGGCGCTTCTTCCTCTAAAACTTGAAAGATCACCTGACGAAGAATGTGATACTCGAAGATGATTTGAGTTATGGAGTAATCAGCATAACCCGCCCGTTCCCGTCCATGCTGTTTGCCAATCCGATCGCTTTTTACCTTGTCGGCGTTGATGCGAGCAGGGGTCCGTTCAATTTTGGTTGACAGTTCATTCACCAATTGGTTTAAGTACTGCGGTAGAGAATCTTGCAAGACAAGCGAACTTTGATGGATGGCGGCACTCACTTCATCACGCGCCCGCTCCTCCCACAGTTGCATGATTCGTTTTGCATTTTGCTGAAGACGGTTAGAAGCTGGGTTAGACATCAGTTTTGCTTCTCTGCATGAGCAGTGGTAGAGATATTGAGCCGAAATACGCGCATCACTCTAGCATAGGGGTAGCAAAACCTTTTAGTAGACAATATCTTTCCTCTCACCAAAAACGATTGGGGCAGATCCAGTAAATTTGCTTATGTTGTTCGAGTGCCAGTATGAGGACCTTTCTCAGTGGGGTAAGTTTACAATGAGCCAGAAGATTTTTTCTGAGAACCTATGACTATTCATCCTCAACTCCTCAACGCCTTTACCCGTCGCTGTGCCCTGAAAATCATTAGCGGCTTGCACAACTTTGACGGCGATCGGGTTTCAGCGATCGTGAGAGCAGCCGATCGAGCAGGGGCAACCTTTGTTGATATTGCCGCTGATCCCGACTTGGTGCGCCTGTCCCGACAATTTACCACCCTACCGATTTGCGTCTCTGCCGTCGAGCCAGAGCAGTTTGTCAAAGCTGTGGCAGCGGGGGCTGACTTGATTGAAATCGGTAATTTTGATAGCTTCTATGCCCAAGGGCGGCGCTTTGAAACAGCCGAAGTGCTGGAACTGACACGACAAACCCGATCGCTTTTGCCCACGATCGCCCTCTCCGTCACCGTTCCCCACATCCTAGAGCTAGACCAGCAAGTGCAACTAGCCGAAGCCCTCGTTCAAGCAGGAGCAGACATCATTCAAACCGAAGGCGGCACCAGCAGCGCTCCCGCTCACTCTGGCACCTTGGGCTTGATTGAAAAAGCCGCACCTACCTTGGCAGCCGCCTACGAAATCTCCCGTGCTGTCTCTGTGCCTGTGTTGTGTGCATCGGGTTTGTCCAGTGTGACGGCACCCATGGCGATCGCGGCGGGCGCAGCGGGCATCGGCGTAGGATCTGCCATCAATCGCCTCAACAGCGAAGTGGCCATGATTGCCGCCATCCGTACCTTGGTGGAAGCTTTAGCGACTCCAGTTCGGGTCTAAAGAATTCACAAAGAGATCATGGGACAATGACATGCATCTCGTAGAGGCGAAGCACTCGGTAAGAATTGTGGATTAAACAATTTGGAGATTTGGTAGGGGCGAAGCATTCGGACGAAAAGCTTTGAGACTCAATCAGGGCCTTTTACCGAATGCTTCGCCCTTCCGGCAGCAATTAGGAAGTTGCAGATAAATAATGTACCTGTGCTTCAGGATAATTTTTTAGCTAAATCAGCTAAAAATCTCTTGGGATTTTTCTGGATCTCCCTAACGCTCTAATTTCAGGCATTACTCCACCCTCCTTACTCATCAGGATCTTCATGGTGTTAGATCTCATACCTCCCTTTTCGCCTTCCCTTCTGGGCTTATTCACCTCACCTGGGGAAACCGCCTTCACGATCGGCTCTCTGCATGTGCGCTGGTACGGCATCCTGATCGCCTCTGCGGTCTTAATTGGCATCCAACTGTCGCGATTCTTGGCGAAACGTCGTCGGGTTGACCCAGACCTCATGTCCGATCTGATTCTGTGGTTGATTATCAGTGCGATTCCCAGTGCCCGACTGTATTACGTGCTGTTTCAATGGCGTGATTATGCGGCCAATCCAGGAGAAATCCTGCAAATTTGGCGGGGTGGCATTGCAATTCATGGCGCAATTTTGGGTGGAGCAGTCGCGACCTTCTTGTTCAGCCGATTCAAGAAAGTATCATTTTGGCAAGTCGCTGATTTGGTCGCTCCCTCGCTGATTTTGGGGCAGGCGATCGGGCGCTGGGGCAATTTCTTTAACTCCGAAGCCTTTGGGAGTCCCACCGATTTACCGTGGAAGTTGTTCATTCCTCTGAGCAGACGGCCTGTTGGCTACGAAACGATCGCCTACTATCACCCCACTTTTCTCTATGAGTCCCTGTGGAATCTGATGACATTGGGTATTTTATTGCTGCTATTCTTTCTCGGTGTACAGGGAAAGCTGCGTCTCAAAGTGGGAACCATCTTTCTCACCTACATGGTCAGCTATAGCCTCGGACGGGTGTGGATTGAGGGGCTGCGAACGGATAGCCTCATGCTGAGTTCGTCGTTGCGGATTGCTCAAATTGTTAGCTTAGTGGCGATCGTCCTCGGTGTGGCAGGCTTACTCTGGCTCTACGCCCTCAAACGCCCCCTCCCTGATGTCGTGCCACCCCCCTCATTGAACCCCGACTCCCAAGCATCTCCTCCCTAGAATAAAGTCTCGATCGGCTCCCCTCTCCCAAGGGGCGAGGGGCTGGGGGTGAGGGTCTAATCTCCAGCATCCCATCCATCAATAGTTCGGACATTTTTGCGATAGCTAGCCCTCATCCCCTAGCCCCGTCTCCCAGAACGGGAGCAGGGGAGCCGGATTGAAGTCCCTCTCCCCTCTTGGGAGAGGGATTTAGGTGAGGGTCTATACTGGCTGTACAACAGGGTTTTCAGAACCTCCACAAAAATCCGAAGTACTGATCCATAAAATCTCCAAAAGAAAACCCCGGAGGCTAGCTTGTCTCCGGGGTTTGATCAGGGTGCATCTACCACTCCCTTCTTCCCTCACAGGCAGACCCATCCGGAAAAAATAACGCCACCGCGCGATCGAAAAAATTTTGACCCCAGTTTCTCCCCTCCAACCCGCCCAGTCACCGGAAAACAGCGATAAATCTGTAGCCCGATCGCCCCTCGCACCGATGGTTTACATCGTTGGGGCGGGGCCCGGCGACCCAGATTTGCTGACAATTCGGGCCCAACGGTTGCTGTCCCACGCCGATGTGGTGTTGTTTGCCGATTCTCTAGTACCCCTGCAAATTTTGCAGGGTGTTCGTACCAATGCTGAGGTAATTCCCACAGCGGATAAAACCTTGGAAGAAATTTTGCCGCTGATGGTGGAGCGGGTTAGGGCTGGGCGATCGGTGGTGCGCCTACACTCCGGCGATCCCACCCTCTATGGAGCCGTCCATGAACAGATCCAGGGATTAATCGCTGCTGAAATTCCCTTTGAAATTGTGCCGGGGATCAGCGCATTTCAGTACGCGGCAGCCAAGTTGCAAGTGGAACTAACGGTGCCTGGCTTGGTGCAAACGATTATTTTGACTCGCATCAGCGGACGAACCGAAGTTCCTGAAGCTGAGGAATTGTCTGCCCTCGCAGCCCACAAAGCTAGCCTCTGCCTCTATTTGAGTGCCCGTCATGTGGAAGCAGCCCAGGCAAAGTTGCTGCAACATTACCCCGCTGAAATGACGATCGCCATCTGCTTCCGCCTGAGTTGGCCCGATGAAAAAATTTGCCTGGTTCCCCTCAACCAAATGGCAACGGTCACTCACCAACAAAACCTGCTTCGCACCACGCTCTACCTCATCAGCCCCGCCCTAGAGGCCACCACGGGCCGATCGCACCTCTACAACCCCACCCACAATCACCTATTTCGCCACGAATAAATCTCTAATTCAAGGCACAATGCATTATCAGTTAGGTTAACTTTCAGAGCGAACTACTACTGCTGAACGTTAGTATTGTCATACGTTATGATTAGAATGTGATTACAAGTTTCAATTCCAAAGAAACCAAGTCTATTTTTGATGGCTTTAAGTCTCCCCACTATCCACCTGACATTCAGACAGTTGCCCTACGAAAACTTCTCATCATTAACGCAGCAGTATCGCTCAACGATCTCCGCGTTCCGCCTGGTAATCGCCTAAAAAAGTTAGAAGGCGATCGTGAGGGTCGATACAGTATCCGTATTAACGACCAGTGGAGAATTCGCTTTGTGTGGACAGATGAATGTAATGCAGAGCAGGTGGAGATAGTGGATTATCACTAAATAGTTAAATCATGAACAGCGATCGTTTACCAAACATTCACCCTGGCGAGATCCTGAAATTAGAATTTCTGGAGCCGCTGGATATTACGCCCTACAGACTCAGCAAAGATCTGAGTGTAGCTCAAACCCGTATTAGCGAAATCTTGGCTGGAAAGCGCAGTATCACCGCAGATACAGCATTGCGTTTGTCGCAATACTTTAGTAACAGCGCTCAATTTTGGCTAAATCTTCAAGCGCAATATGATCTTCGTCAGGCTCAGGAAGAGAATGCAGAGGTGTACAGCAAAATTCCTGCCACTCCGTTGGCTCATATAGCCTAGTAAAATCACCCAGCCCTAGAGCCAAAACAACACTGCAAAAAGAGCAAGAGGAAATGGGAGTAGCCATCTAGAACTTTCAAATTTGGTCAAGCTATGCTGAGATATTGGAAAATCTTGCTGCTACTCAGTTTCTGAGTGATGTTGACCCAAGCGTGTGGCAACAGGAAATTCGGCAAGACCGTTCATTGCCGGGGCGGTAAGACTTGCCTCTGGGAATGCATAGCAAGGTAATAGTGGAGCAAGCCAGTGACGATCGCTGGCACCTCTAAATGGGGCAAAACTCCGGCTGTGGGGATCGCGTGAAACGCTTGAACGGCTGCGGGGTTGAGCCGAGCCAATCGTTGCCCTTGCTCAGGGCCATTAAACCGAGACTTAGCTCCCCACACAAAGACTGTGGGCACCTGTAGCTGGGGCAAGTCGTGGGCCAAATCAAAGCAGAGGTCACCCCGCAAGGAAGCCAGAGCCGCATAGTCAGCATTGGACTTGAGGGCTGAGGCGAGATAAGCGGCAACAATTTCGGCGTTGAGGCGCGATCGTTGGGCAAATAGAAACTGTTCCAGAAAATTCCGTACTGCCAGTTCATTAGCCGCTCCCAGAGCATAGATCAGGCGATCGAGTCCAGGAATTCTCACCAGTTGGGCGGCCAACTCCTGCCCATAGTCGGCTCCAAAATCCCGGTAGCCAGAGGGACTAATCAGGAACAGTCCCTGGAACAACTGCGGCTGCTGAATCGCCAGACGAACCACCAATCCTGCTGTCAAAGAAGACGCGACAACCCAAGCAGGGGTTAGCGCCACCTCCTGCAACAAAACTTGGATCATGTCCAAATAGTCTTGGGGCTGGTAGTCCCTGGCAGGATGGGCAGAATCGCCCCATCCGACCAGATCAGGGGCAATGACGCGATGAGTCGCGGCAAAGGCTGGGTAGACCTGGGACCATTCGTAGGCAGAGGAACCACCCCCCAAGCTATGCAGAAAAACAAGGGGCGATCGTTCATGCAGGGATTCTGGCCAAAAATCTGGGCTAGGAACCGCATAGACCATTGATCCCAGCGTTGTATTGAGAACACGCTGCTCAAACCCAGGGGGTTGGAAATCTAGCATGGCTTTGAGGATATTTGGGCAAAATCTACCCTAAATGGCTTCCTGATTCTTCTCACCTGTCCGAATGCGGACAATTTCTTCAACCGATGTGACAAAAATTTTGCCATCACCAATTTCGCCTGTCCGAGCAGCCGTGATGATTTTTTCAATCACCATGTCCACTAAGTCATCCTCGACCACAATTTCAATCTTCAGCTTTTGAAGGAATTCAACGGTGTACTCTGAGCCACGATAGCGCTCAGTTTGCCCCTTTTGCCGCCCAAATCCTCGGACTTCAGAAACCGTCATCCCCACAATTCCAGCGTTTACAAGCGCAATTTTTACCTCGTCCAGTTTGAACGGTCGAACGATCGCCTCAACCTTTTTCAATCTCTTGCTCCTGTCACTTCTAGATTGCTCATCAACTAATCACTCACACCTTAAGACAGCAATAAGTAGCTGGGTGCAATTAAACTAAAGATAATTTTGGGGTGGAGGGGGTGAAACCCCTTGCCTGGGGGCGTTACCCCCACCCCCCCTTTTACAATTAATTACGCGTACCTACTTACTCCTCTGGAATTTATTGATTGAAATACATGGTTAAAATATATTTAGAAACCAAGAAATTAGGGGAAGCAACGTTCTGTTACTTAACCGCTAGCCATTGAATTACTAGCCATTACAAAACTCCGGTTAAAGCCGATCTTTTACCCTCCCCACAAAGTTTTCACCAATCCTACGGGATAACTAAACCTAAAAATCATCTTACGGGTACGCACCAGTCGGCACTCATAAAATTATTCCCGATCGTTGTCATCTCTAGACAGGACTACTGTGTATCACCGTCAGGAGGTGGAGTTTTGTAGCTGATGATACAAAACTTGAGTTACCGATTGGGCAAGAGGGGGCGAACAATCACAAATCCGGCTCCAAAGGCAGAGACAACGATGAGAAAAATCACGACCCCCAACCACCAGCCATTCAACTCAGGAGAGCGCTCTGGTGCAGCAGGGCGACGGTAGCGCCCTTCCTCCTGTTCTGTGAACAGTTCCTTTAACTCTGGTGCCCCTGGTTCAAACCTCGGTTCCACCCTAGGCTCTGACTTGGGGGCAAACTTGTCAGATTTAGGAGCAGGTTTGTCAAATTGGGGAGGAATGGTGCGAGAGCGAATATCAGGAATAGAGTAGTCAGAATTCACCATAAATTCGTTGTCAGTGTCGGCGAATTCCTCCCGGGTTTCGCGATCGATCGGCGGGAAAGAATCAGCAATTTGCCGCAGTTGCAACGACAATTGTACGACTCGTTCAATCTCAATACGCAGATGTTGATTTTGTTTGATCAGTTGTTGATTTTGGCTACTTATTGAAGCCATCATGGTGCGGGCTGTCTGTAGCTCTGCTGCTAACTCCCGATACACTGAAATGGGGACGGAAGGCGCATAGTGACTGGCTGCGGCGGCTGAATTACCTTGTGCAGGAACAGTGGCATTCCGGGGGGATGATTTGGCATTTAAGTTAAACGTCATAACCTCAATAAGAAAATGTTGTAGAGCAGTGTAATGGGTGAGGAGCTAGATAAAGCAGAGCGTTGAAAACAAATCTATTGATTAGGTTTAAAGTCACGGCTCAAACTAGTCGAATTAGAGCAATCTAATGAGAATTCGTCAAGATGTTTGCTGTAATTTTAGGAATTTCATCTAAGTTTCATTTAAGGGTGAACTTGAACAATTGCGCTTATTAAGTTGAAGTGTCGGTTTACGATCGCAATTCTATTTTAGATTTGGGCAATGGTATCAGTTTTGCTTCCCTGAAATTTCAAATTAGCGATGGCGATCCTATCTGGATTGTGAGCCGGGATTTCCACGGAATCCCGGCTCACAAAGCACCCCACGCTCACAAATGATTTGGGGCTGTTAGGTAAGAGCCATTGCAGGTTGCAAGTGAATGACCTTGACCAATTGGCAAGAGTTGCGAGTGGGGTAAGAATAGTAGGGTAAAACCTACAAAATAACAACACAATGAACTATTTCCCTGCCGAAGCTAACACACCTCTGGAACTGCCATCGTCTGAGCTTGCTGTAGTGGATCAACCCCAGGACGTGAAATATGGGGAACGGCAAATTGCTGAGGGTCATTTGGCAACGTTTCCCAATCCCCGAATCGGCAGACGCTATCACATTGCGATTAGTCTGCCAGAATTTACCTGTAAGTGTCCGTTTTCGGGGTATCCCGATTTTGCCACGATCGCCATTACCTATGTTCCTGATCAGCGAGTTGTGGAGTTAAAGGCACTAAAGCTCTACATTAATAGCTATCGCGATCGATACATTTCCCATGAGGAATCAGTCAACCAAATCTTGGATGATTTTGTAGCAGCGTGTGATCCTTGGGAGGTAACTGTTAAGGGCGATTTCGCTCCCCGTGGCAATGTACACACCGTTATTGAAGTTCAGCATCATAAGCCTTAAGGATCACGAATTCACAGTAAATTGCTATCAGACGTGCCACACGAGAGAATGCTAAAAACCAGTGCCAAAGTTGGTTATACGCTTTATTCTTGTGGCGGGTTTGATCGAAAACTGCTGTAATAACCTGTAAAACCAGGTTTCTAATTTTTTAGTTCACGATCCTAAGCAATACTTCGGACAGTTTTTGTGGATCTGCTGGAAACCCTGTTGTACGGCTAGCACAGACCCTCACCCTAAATCCCTCTCCCAAGAGGGGAGAGGGACTTCAATCCGGCTCCCGTTCTGGGAGAAGGGGTTGGGGGATGAGGGCTAACTATCGCAAAAATGTCTGAACTATTGATCCTAAAGAGATTTCCAAAAAAGTTTATATCAGGAAGTGGAAGGGCAAAGCATCCGGCACATAAGCCCTTGAATCAACCAGAAGACCGTTGCCCGGATGCTTTTCTCCTCCAGTGGTAGCATTTTCCCTGGAAATCTCATAGCAACGCTTTGGCTTCATCTCTCCCTTGAGTGAGAGTCACAAGAAACGCAAATGCGGCTGAAATGTAACTCTAGATAGAAGAAATTTGAAGACGATGAACCTAATCTAAGCAAGTGTCTAAGTAAAAAGCTTCTAATTCTAGAGGTCTGCCAAACAGAATACTTACTGACTTAAGGCTACTAGTTAGTTAGCCTTCATAGTGTAGGTCACTCTTGGCAATCCTGTAGTCCCTGGAAGCCTTTTATAGGATGCTGATGTGTTTAGGAGTAGAAAGAATTTTCTATGCAGCGACTCACTAATTTATTTAACAGATTTGCTTTGAAGCGAGTTCTCGGTGTTCTTTTAGCAGCAGTTTTGTTATTCGCAACTACTGCATGTAACAACGGAACTGAGACTGGGGCCCGTCCCTATAATCCTCCTGTACAAATGGGGGGCAACAATAATCCCCGCAAGTCTGGAGGTGATGGTTATACAGGATTTAAGGCTTCTACCGATCCTAGAATGAATGCAAATACTAGCAAGTCCATTTCCCCTAGGGCAGACGCTGGATCGTTCTCAACTCAAAAATTGATTGCTGCTAAGGCTATTGACCCTAGTGTGAATAATTCCCAAAGCAATCTTCTCTATCCGGGGTCTAAGTCGTCCGATCGCCCAGGAAATGCGCCAGAGGGAGTGACCATCCGTGAGCAGTTCAAGCAAGATTCAGAGGAGTCAGGAATTGCCTCTAACAGTGATGTTTTGCAGGATTCCAAGGAGAACTTGTTAGAAAAGGTAGGCGACACCTTTAAAGATGCTTCGGCATTCTTGAAAGACAAGGCAGAAGAGTCCTACGATCGCCCTGAGATGCAAGCCAACCCTGCTGTGCAGCGGAAGAGCTAGTTTTCTGTTGTAGCAGTTTGGCGGTGAATGAGGCGATCAAAATGTATATGAGTATGTGCTTAAGTATGTATTTCAATACGTTTTTATTTGGTCTCTCCGACTCTCTATCTCATTAATCCCTAAGCTACTAGGATTTACAGGTTTTCTGCTTGGTTTGGTATCTCACCTATTAGTTAGAACACAAATTTGGAGGATTTTATATGAAGCGGTTGATTGCATCCTTGAAAGCGTTGTCCATCAAACACGTCTTGTCATTTCTATTTGCTGGAATGCTGATTTTGGTTAGCACAGCCTGTAGCCCTGCGGCTCAAGCGACGATTCCGGGTGAGTCCAGTCAAGGTGTTCCTGGATATCGATCGCAGCCCTATGAAGGTGGGATGAATGGATACAGCGATATTGATCCGCGTCGTCCTGCTACGGGTGCTGCTGTGACCAAGGCTCAAGCTAAGGGATTGAAGGACAATGCACAGCGGAATGTCATTGACATGACGGATGATCTAAAGACGAATACCGATCGGACTTTGGACAAGAAGGTTGATAATCTAAAGCAACTGGGTAAGAATGCCAAGCAAGATGCTAAAGAGTTTGGCAACAGGGTAGATGGTGCTACCGATGATCTCCGTGACACCTCAAAGGCGCTTCAGGATAATGCTCGTTCTACTGGCAGGGAATTCTCTAAGGATGCCAAACAAGCCGCTGAGAATGTGAAGAGCAATGTGAAAGGTGCAGGCAGCAATGTGGCGGACACAGTTAAGGCAACTGCCAAAAACGTGACTGAGAATGTCAAAGATAGTGTCAAGGATGCAGCTAAGGATGTATCCAATGCAGTAAAGTCCACAGCTAAAGATACCGCAAACTCCATTAAAGATGGTGCTGCTGATGCAATGAAGCCCTCTGGCTACTACAACACCTCTGGGAATAAGCTGAATTAGTCCCACAGATTGATTTTCTAGGACTGTCGATGTCTATTAATCATTTAATGCATTGATAGAACAGTTTTGAAGTCTCCGTGTGGATCAGTCAGGTAAGTTTGAGCGATTCTATACTCACTTACCTGACTTTTTTATGTCTGAGCCTATATCCCCACATCAAGAGCAGCGTGATTTTCATACCTCTTCTAGGGTGACCTGTACTTAGGAATCAATCATTCTAAGCTAGAGAATATTAAAACGCTAGAGCAGTCCTATGCCTTTTTGGATTTGCTATTGAGGCAGTTGCAACCGTTATGAATGGATATCGATCGCTCCAACATAACTGGAGTGTTAGCAGACTTTCCCCTCAAACCGAAGCAGCAAACAGAACTTGATTCAGCTTGCCACTCCGATAACCCTCCAGATCCAAAGTCACATAGAGAAATCCGTAGGTTTGAAACGCCGAAACCAGAGTTGGCAAATCGGTGGTTAGCACAAAGTCCTTAATCTGGTCGGGTTGCACTTCGATCCGCGCCGTCTCGCCATCCGATCGCACCCGTAGATTTTTCCAGCCCAACGTGCGGAGGTGGTTTTCCGCCCTCCCCACCCGTTGCAACTTAGCGATCGTAATCTCCTCACCGTAGGGAAAGCGAGAACTGAGGCAAGGTTGAGCGGGTTTATCCCACCACGACAGACCCAAAAATTGCGACAGTTCCCGAACTTCAGCCTTGGAAATTCCCAACTCAGCTAGGGGCGATCGGGCCCCCCGTTCCTTCGCCGCTTGGATACCAGGGCGATAGTCCATCAAGTCATCCGCGTTGACTCCATCTACCACATAGGGATAGCCCCGCTCCAAGGCCAAAGGCTTGAGCGTGTCATGTAACTCACTCTTGCAGAAGTAGCAGCGATTGACAGGATTTGACGTGTAATTGGGGTTGCTCATTTCGTGGGTTTGCACGATTTCATGGGCAATTCCCATCGTTGCCGCTTGAATACGGGCTTCCTCCAAATCCTCTGGCAGCAAGGAGGGAGATTCAGCCGTGATTGCCACCGCCCGATCGCCCAGCACATCATAAGCCACCTTCGCCACCAGCGTGCTATCAACCCCGCCAGAATAGGCAATTAAGGCTCGTTCCATTTCCCGAAATAGGGTTTGGAGTTGCTCCAGCTTTTGCGTCAACATCGTTGCATCACCCTAATAGAAATTTCGACTTTAACCCCTTCTAGTTTAATAGTCCGACAACAGAACTGCATCATCTAGGAACATAGCAACGTTATGTTCACCCATAAATCCAGGTCTCATCAGCAAATCTCTGGGAAATAAGAATTAAACAAATTCGAGATTCAGTAAGGGTGAAGCTTGCGTATTATTTAATCCACCCTCCCTAGTCAATAGTTCGGACATTTTTGCGATAGCTAGCCCTCATCCCCCAACCCCTTCTCCCGTTCTGGGAGAAGGGGAGCCGGATTGAAGTCCCTCTCCCAAGAAGGGAGAGGGATTTAGGGTGAGGGTCTATACTGGCTGTAAAACAGGGTTTCCAGCACCTCCACAAAAACTGTCCGAAGTATTGCTAGTGTAGGCTGGTAGAAATAACTGAGCAGCACTCAAAACTCAAAACTCAAAACAATCCCCCTAACTGGTCAGGAACTTCTGCCAAGCTGCACTAGCTCAATTAACAAAGAATGGATTCCACCCACTTCCGCACCACTTGTCCCAACACCTTTAAATCGATCGGCTTAGAAATGTAGTCATTTGCCCCAGAACCTAAACACATCTCTCGATCGCCATGCATCGCCATCGCCGTTTGGACAATCACCGGAATTCGCTGATAAATCTCCCTCGATCGCAGTTCCTTGATTAAGTCAAGTCCATTGCCATCAGGCAACTGAACATCCATCAAAATCACAGTTGGCAACGCCAATTCCAAAGCTTGCCACATTTCTTGGGAGCGCTTCGCCCAGGTAATTTCATAGCCTGCCTTGCTCAGATAGATAATCATTAACTTGGCATTATGGGAGTTGTCTTCCACAAGTAAAATATGATTTGGGCGTGGCATTAACAGGTCTGACTGTTTAGTCCCATGCTGACCATCGGGCAGAGCCATAGAATCCTTGGGGGAGTGCAGACGTTCCTGGGCTTGAGTCGATCGTGCCATCTGCTTGGCTCGTTTTGGTTCCAGAGAATGCAGCGTTAAAGATGGCGAGATGATCGCAGAACTTATCCCCTCATTTATCGGCACCCGATCGAATAGAGAGGATGGTTTTTTCTGACCTTGCTTGTTCGCCTGAAGATTGGCTGACTCCTTAAGCGAAACAGCTTGCCCCACCACACTACCCCCCAAATTCTGAGCAACCACCTTCTTGGAATTCTGGTGTCCAAGCGACACCTGCACGGCTGATTGATCTGCGGCCATCACTCCAGCACAGGAGGAGTCTGTCTGAGATGAACTTCTACCTTGAGGTGATGCAACCTCTGGAATCAGCGGTAGCACCACCGTAAACTGCGACCCTTGATGGATTTCCGACTTGACCTCAACCCAGCCCCCATGCAGTTCAGCCAGTTTTTGCGTGAGTGCCAGCCCCAGCCCTGTGCCTTCTCCAGGAGTAGCCGCAGCATTGGCAATCTGGGCATAGGGGCGGAAAAGCTCTTGCTGTTGCTCCTTGGAAATGCCCGTTCCCGTATCCCATACCGTGAAGTGGAGAAAAGCACCAGACACGTTAACTTGCAGACCTACAGTCCCGCGTTGAGTAAATTTCAATGCATTGGAGAGTAAATTAAATAGCATCTGCTTCAGCCGTAGAGCATCGGCCACAAACGTGGTGGCATCGGGGTCGAGATTGAAGCGTAGTTCCAAATTCTTGGTATAGGCTTTCTCCTTCACCAAAGTCAAGGTACTGCGGCAGAGGTCTCCCACATTCACCGTTTCCCACTGCAAATCCAGTTGATTCGCCTCAATTTTTGACAGGTCAAGGATATCGTTAATGACTCCTAACAAATGTTGACCGCTAGAGAGAATAATATTGAGGTATTCCAAATGCTTGACGTTGCTAGCGTTATAGCCCTGCTCTCGCAACAGGTGGGTGAAACCCAGAATAGAACTGAGGGGAGTCCGAATTTCGTGGCTGGTATTGGCCAGAAACTCACTTTTGAGTTGATTGGTTCTAATTAGCTCCCGGTTGCGTAACTCCAGTTTTTTGCAGTGGGAGCATTCTGGCTGCATCAAATACACCTGTTGGAGGGCAGAGGCGCATTGATTAACTACCCGTTGGATCAGGGGAATTCGTAGCTGGGTTTTCGGTGAAATTGGGTGAGATTTTGGCGGTGGGGTGGAGATCGCTAGGAGCCAGCCTAAGATGCCATAGGCTCCAGCGATCGGCCAGGCAACTGGCCACTCTTGAGCTTGGAGGTGTTGCAGGTCAGCGGCTGTGATCGTCTCCCCCAAACCAAATCTCAAGACTCCACCCACTGCAAGGTCGATCGCTGTCTGCTGATTGGCCTGTCGGCGGGATTTTTGCGGCGCAATGTAGCAGATTCTAAAAATCAGATCTGGGTGCAGGGTTGCCTGAGCTAGATGGGGGAGTTGGGAGGAATCACTACTAGTTGTAGGAAGAGCGATCGCGACAATCCCAGTCTCTAGCGCTAGCCTCAACTCATTGACAACCGTTTGTAAAATGGCTGCTTCCACTTGAGAAATCAGCAACTGTTGTGAGGTGTTCTGGTGATGATGCTCCAGGTGGGACACCAACTCTTGCTGAATGTGGGTCTGCAACTGACCCAAAGAACGCTCAAGCCACAGTTCTGCCTCTAATTTCTGAACTGGGTCAAAGTCGATCGGTTTTTGTGGATCTAGTTCAGCCATGGAGTCGTCAAAAGACTGATCATTGGGTAGATTTAGGAACTTATGCATAGCACTCATCGCATAATGGACTAGTCTGTCTCCATTGAATTGCCTCATTTGAGGTACTGCTCGCAAAAGAACAGCCGTAACTCTTTCCGAGAACCTCAGCTTGAAATCGCCTCAGTGCAGTCGCAGTTCATATGCCTGCTCAGATGCCTATGAATATGAGCTAGCCTCTAAGTGTATAAATTTTACTGATAGAGCTTTTCAGTCGATCATCGGTGAATTTAAAACCTGAACGAGTAAAATCTGTAATCAACTTCTATTCCCTCTTAATCTTCCAGAAGCGTTAATCACGCTTACTGTAAGTTTCCTTGAATCCAAAAACGAATCAGTAGTTATGACTACGGACACGGTTAAAAATAGGTTCGATCGCCAACTCAGTAATTGCACCAACTCCTTAGATAAGTTCTAGAAAATGGTTGCTAACTAAATCTTACCCAAACTCTTATCAGATTAGTACGTTTATGACGATAGGGTATGTGCTGAAGGTCTCAATAATTAATGTAGAGGTAGTCTCCTCAACTAGAGGTACCTCCTTATCCAGTATTGGCCGAACAAGTCTACGGGCCTACACTGTAGATGCTTACTGAGATGTAAATGCCTGTGCGCTTAATCCTAGCAGAGAGACTGTAGATGTACGTAAGGTTTGAGCCAAGGTCTAATGTTTCTACATAAAATCCGAAGGTTTTATAAAGAAATTAGAAACTCAAAGACAAAATCTATAAAAAACTTAAGCATTTTTACACCGCAAGAAGATACATAGGTTGCGGCTTCACCCCTATTTTTGGCTGAGAGGCATGAAAGCCTCTCCTTAACTGCATTCCACGGTTAAAGGATGAGATATTCTAGATGGGGGACGATCGCTGTTACAGTCAGTACTCTTTAGGGAACAATATATCCAAGAGTTTAGTCACTCAAGGGTTGAAATTCCCCTCCAGAGTTGCCCTGATCTCCAGCCCAATAGCCAATCAAATAATATTCGATAGGGAAATGAGATTTGAGCTATGTGGAGCGTAAATTTTGACAGGTTAAAGACTAGCTAGATTCCTCCTAAATCACTTAAATCAATGGTGTTGCTTTTAACCACTTGTAGTTATCAGTTAATCATTTCCAAAATATTGCAGGGACGCTTATAGTTCTTTCACAGAGAAACTACGGCATCTGAGTTTTGCAACATTAGATTGAATCTTAACGTCGGCTAGTTTATCTATTAATTGTGGAAGTCTGTAATTAGGAAATGGGGAGACCTATAGTGAAATAGCGCCTTTAGCGAGATAGTGCTTCACTTCAAAGTTTCTAAACCACCCGTCAATCCTGCCCTCACCCTAGCCTTTTCCCGATGGCAAAGGGAGATGGAAATGCCTCGGAGCCAACCTCTCAAGGAGACGAGTTTAGACTAAGGGGCATTCAAGAAAGGGATAAGGGCAAATTAGCTGCATATTACCGAACCCACAAATCCACTCTCGAATAATGTAACCATACAAAATAATATGGCTATCTCTGAACTTGCTCTATTGGTTCCTTTGTATAAAACCTGATGGCAAAAACTTCTGTATTGTAGGGATAATTCTAAATTCTGTATGAGTCATACCCCGCTTCAAAGAGACCAGCCCTTAATCCTAGTCATAGACGACGATAAGACAGCACGAATTGTGCTGCGACGGGCAATGGAACAGGAAGGGTATCAGGTTGAGGAAGCCTGTAATGGGAACGAAGGGTTGGATGCTTACCTACGGCTTCAGCCCGATATTGTGTTGCTGGATGCCATTATGCCTGTGATGGATGGGTTTTCCTGTTGTAGCCATCTGCAACTCTTGCCTGGCGGCGATCGTACCCCCATTTTGATGATCACTGGACTAGACGACCAAGACTCAGTAGACCAAGCCTTTGAAGCAGGGGCGATCGACTACGTAACTAAGCCCATTCACCTCCCCGTGCTGCGCCAGCGAGTGCGACGACTCTTAGAGTCCAGCCGGATAATGGAAGAGCTACGCCAACAGACTGAACGAGAACGGCTCCTACGCAAGGTTTCTGAGCAAATTCGTCAGTCCTTAGATTTAGAACAAATTCTCAACACTACAGTTATGGAGGTTCGACAACTCCTCCAAGTCGATCGAGTCGTGGTCTACCACTTCAACTTTGCCTCCAAAGGACATGGACAGGTCATCGCAGAGGCGATCGGCAGCGAATGGGTTCCCCTTTTGGGCACCACCGCTTGCGATGCCTGGCTAGAAGAATTCATGGGTTTTCATCAGCAAGGCGATACCCATGCAATTTCCAACATTGAGCAAGTTGTATTTCCCCCGGAAATGACTGAGTTTCTGCACCGGCACCAGATCAAAGCCGCCCTAACGATTCCCATATCCCAGGGAGATCAGCTATGGGGACTCCTCATTGCCCATCAATGCTCCCAACCCCGGATCTGGAACGCCTTTGAAATTGATTCCCTCAAGCAATTAGCTACCCAAGTCACCCTCGCTATTCAGCAAGCACAACTCCACGAAAAAATTCGGCGGCTTGCCACCTACGACAGCCTCACCCAAGTCGCCAACCGCCATCGCTTTGATGAATGCCTGGATGCGGAACTGCAACGCATGGTGCGGAATCAAACATCCCTTTCCCTAATCCTTTGTGACATCGACTTCTTTAAGAGCTACAACGACACCTACGGTCACCTTAGAGGAGATTACTGCCTTCAACAAGTCGCCAAGGCCATTAGTCAAGCCACAAAGCGCCCCGCTGATTTAGTAGCTCGCTATGGGGGAGAAGAGTTTGCGATCATTCTGCCTGATACCGCTCTGGAAGGGGCGATGCAGCTGGCTGAGGAAATTCTGCATCATGTTCAAGCCCTCCGCATCAGGCACGATCGCTCTGAAGTTGCCCCCTATGTCACCCTAAGCCTCGGAGTCGCGAGCCGCCCACCCTCCAAAAATCTGTTTCCTGCCCTGCTAATTGCCGCCGCAGACAAAGCGCTTTATCAAGCGAAGGCTTTAGGACGCAACCGAGTTGTACAGCATGAGTTCCATGATTTGCAGCCTACCTCTATAAATTAATGCAAACACAAGCAACCATCCAGCTAAGCCGATTGCCACTAAAGTTGCACTCTGCAAAATCTATAACCTTTGTGAACAAGGGGCTTAAGCCCCTTGCCCCTGCAATTTAAATGCACTTTAGCTTATCAACTCAAAACAAGCATTCTAGTAGTCTGTCAATCATTAATTGACGGGTAGCTGAAAGCTGGGAGGTTAGTTGGAGTTAAATTTTGAGGGTCTTCGACCCCTCAAAATTTTTTTGACAGAACACTAGTGCAGGCTACCAGAAGTAAGTGGGTAGCACTCAAAACTCAAAACTCAAAACTTAAAACTATCCCCCTAACTGGTCAGAAACTTTTGCTAAAACGTAAAGTCTGCCCTCATGTCAGGCGACTCCCCCTTTTTGTGAGTGTGATGTAAATCAAGAGTTGATAAAGGGGAATTGTTTAAAGTGAAGCCTACATGAAGGACTTAACTGACTACGATGGATACACCGTTCTCTAATCAATCGATTTCGGCAACAGGAACCGACTACACCCGTCTTCGGGAACTACTGGCTCAAGAAAAGTGGCAAGAAGCAGATGCAGAGACAATGGCGCTGATCCTGAGGATTACCGATCGCGAAGCTGAAGGATGGATCAGGGTAGAAGATATTCAACGTATCTCTGGTGAAGATCTGCGAATGATTGACCATCTGTGGGTTGAGCATAGTCACGATCGCTTCGGCTTTAGTGTTCAGAAACGAATTTGGCACACCCTATCCCAGAACTATACTGACTTCGGCGATTCCGTTGGGTGGCACCGCGAAGGGTCATGGCTCAACTACTCTGACCTGAACTTTGATACAGAATCCGCGATGGGACATCTACCTGCCATCATGTTTCCTGCCCCTATCTCCAAGCGCAATAAAGTTGTTTCCTTCGTGGTGGGTAAGTGGCGAACTGCCTTGCTCTCTCGCGACGACCTGTAGCTTCTAGAGTTTTTGGGTGGGTCTATGGTATCTCCACACCCAGTATTCCTACACCGAGGGATTTACTGTTTCGCCCATCCTGAAAGCTGTTCACTGAAGCCAGAGATTGAAAGCCCAAGCTTGCAGAGGCTATCTTTCCTTGCGATATTTAATTCCTTAAATTATCAAATCCTGTGAATCGATACTGGTATTCCTTAAAGCAAACTGTACAATGCAATTGATAAGGTGGCGCGGAACTATACTCACAGAACCCTACTAAAGTGACAGTCTAATGCTTGACCGCGCAAGTCAAATAAAATTCAGCATGACAATCTACATACATACTAATGTACTATAGCGTCACAGTAAATTTTAACCCCTGATATTATCTATGATTAGACTCACAGAGATTAGGCTCACAGAGTTTCAAGCCCGTAAGTCTAGCTCTAGCTACCCTATTTAAATTTTTCAACAACCTGTTTAAATTTTCCTCGATTATGAATCAACCTACTACTCACTCTGCTCAATCTAGAAACGCTGAAAAAGTAGAGATTTCTGTCCATTTAGACTCGGAGCTACTCGATAAAATCAAGCATCTAACTAACGATCCCAGCAAAATTATCGAAGTAGCGATTCGTCAGTGGCTGAAAGGTGAAACCCGCAGAGACGATGATTTGACACGAACCCTAGAACGGAATCCTGCTGTTCCTCTCCGGGGTGAATGGAACGACTAACCTACCTTGTCTGAATCATCCTATTATGACCTCTTCTCCTGAATTGCAACTTACTGCCGATTCTTCCCATCTAGTCTCCGGTATGGGAACAGATCTTCGTGTAAATTTGAACTCAGAGCAAAGGAAAATGGATTATAGTCCGTTGATGAAGCATAGTTCAGATTCTTACCGAGCCTTGTTGCCGCAGATTGCCTGGAATATTCGCCGCACTCTGGATTTAAGTACGATTTGGCAACAGACGGTTAAGGGGTTGGGAACCGCTTTAGATGTGAGTCGCTGCGTTATCTGTGCTTACAAACTAGAGAGTCTCCACACTGAGGTTGTAGCTGAGTATGCTCAGGATGGAACAGAGGTCTTACTTGGACAGACGTTTTATCTTGCCCAAGAACCTCATCTTTATCAGGCGTTGAATCAGATAGAGCCGATCGCCGCCGAGTGGCATCGATCGAACTTACCCAATCGGTTGGATGTCAATGGCTCACCCCCCGCTATGGACGATCGTCCTGCTGCCATCGCCTCTACCCTCTGTACCAATGCCTTAAATACCCATACCCTAACCCAGGATGGGCAATCCCAGTCCATGTTAGTGGTGGCAACGTGCTACCAAGACCAGCCTAATGGACTAATTTGTCTGTATCAAAATGACTGCTCCTATGTGTGGAGTGAGGCTGAAGTAGAACTCGTGCGAGAACTGGCAGACCAAGTGGGGACAGCGATCGCCCACGCCACCCTATTCTCAGAAAGTCAAGCCTTGGCCACCGAACTCCAGCGCGTCAACGACGACTTGATGCAAAAGCACCAAGAGCTAGAAGAAGCCCACAAACATGCCGAAGAAGCCTCCCGGCTGAAAAGTGAGTTTTTAGCCAATACCTCCCACGAACTCCGCACCCCCTTAAATGGCATGTTGGGATTCCTGAGGCTGGTCATGGACGGGATGGCAGACGACCCCGAAGAACAGAAAGAATTTATTCATGAGGCGCACCGTTCTGCCCTCCACCTGCTGAATATCATCAATGACATTCTAGATATTGCCAAAATTGAAGCGGGCAAGATGCAGTTGGAACTGAACCCCTGCAAACTCGATGAATTGTTGAACCATGTTGGTGACTTCACTCGCACCCAAGCCCAACAAAAGCGATTGAACTTTGAGATGCACAAACCTCGAACCCGTGATGAGATTATTTTGTATGGCAACTACCAGCGGTTACTCCAAGTCATGCTGAACCTAGTGGGCAATGCGATTAAATTCACCCATGAAGGCGGAGTGACAATTAGCGTCGAAATTACGAAACAAAAAGCCGCTGTGCAAGACAAAGAACTGCCTGGCATGGTGAAGGTCAGAGTTGCAGATACGGGTATTGGGGTTTCTCTAGATAAGCAAGATAAGCTGTTCCAATCCTTTAGCCAAGTGGATGGGTCGCGCACCCGCCAATACGGAGGCACTGGGCTAGGACTCACCATTTCTCAAAAGTTGGTGGAAGCGATGGGTGGAGTGGTGCATTTCTACAGTATGGGTGAAGGGCTGGGATCAACGGTTACGTTTACAGTGCCGCTTTACCAAGAGCCAATTATGATTGCAGCTTCGGCTCTAGAGACGATCGATTCTCTAATCTCGTAGGTCAGTTTTCAATTTATGAGTCTGGGAACTGTTCAAATCGCACTTTTTCAAGTTCCTGCTGATTTGATTAAACTTTAGCTAACCATCCGTTAAGATGGTGAAGGGTCAGGGAAGTTTTGTGGACAACAGAAGAAGTAAGTCGATCGCATTGACAGACTTCCCCAAGTTTGAGACCCTAGAACAACGGAATTAAATTTTGCGGGCATAGCTCAGTGGTAGAGCGTCACCTTGCCAAGGTGAATGTCGCGCGTTCGAATCGCGTTGCCCGCTTTGATATTGTTCCATAATTGATCATCTGATCATTAGCCCTTGTCCAAGCACTCTTGGGTTTTTGTCCATAAGTGTCGCTTATCAACAAAAACCCTTGATACTCTGGGATTTTTATGGGAGTAAAAAGAGTATTTCTTGATACTCTTTTTACCGACAAGTCGTCACACCTCTTGCTTAGCGTAGGATCTTGGTCTGACTGGGAATGTGCCTTTAGAGGAATACTATTAGTTCTTGAATGATGAAATAATGCTGTCAGGGTAAGAGATGCTTTACTAAAGGCATCTCTTAGCACCTTTTTCCCAGTAGCAATCTCTCGATTCTGTTAGCCTATAAAACTGCGGCTATCCAATAGCCGACCGGGAGAAGCATAGCTACAATTACAAGACAGTAGGTCATTGCTTAGATTCCAGGTCATCTTGATTCACAACTTTTTTGTTGTATAGCTGCTTGTGCAACCTCAAAAAGCCCAGAAGATTGACTTAAGTGCCGATTATCCGTGCCCCACCTGTCATCGGCGGGGCCGCTTAGTATCGATTACCCTAACTGAAGCATTCGGCTGTAGTCGTTGCAAGCAAATTTTTGTTGTTGAGGAGAGCGGCTACACCATTGAGCAACTTTCGACAACCCATCCCTATAAAAAATCTTGGCGCTGGACAGGGCACCAGTGGCACATTGCCCACTCTCGCCTGCGAGATAATTATCTCCCGATCGCACTGTTCATCATTCTCATGTTATTCGTTGTAGGAGTGCTGGTCTCAAACCTGCAACCTAATTCTAAGAACTTTGGCATCTTGGCCCTGTTAGTCTTTATGTCCCTACTAGTACCTCTACTCCATTGGCTAGCTTATAGACGATAGTTGGGACATGGGCTTTGCCTCTTAAACCTCTTCTCAACCTAAATGTCGATCGACCCTTTCCCCTTTGACTCCAGCAGTACCGTTCAGCGCGTTTATCAAACATCTCTTAGATTGGCAACCACGAGTGGGGTCGCCCGCAGCCATGCGGTTCAGGCAATGGCACGCATCCTCAAACATCACCAGGATGATGTTCTAGAGGCAAACACCCTGGATTTAGAAGCGAGCCGAGAGATGGCCGTTCCTGAGTTGATTTTGGATTGGCTCAAGCTGACTCCAGAGCGACTCCAGATGACGATCGACACCTTGACCCGTTTGGGAGAGTTGTCTGATCCCATTGGGCGGGTGATGACCTCTGCCTACCAAGTCGCCCATTCTCAAACCTACTGTCAACTCATGCCGTTAGGGGTGATTGCTCTGGTGTATGAGGCGTTTCCCAGTTTGGGGGCGATCGCTGCGGGACTCTGTTTGAAAACAGGTAACTGTCTGATTTTGAAGGGAGGCAGTGAGTCCAGCCACACAAATGCCATGATTGTGCAGTCCCTCCAGGCAGCGATCGATGAGGCAGGGTTGCCAGAGGGGTGCTTGGAGTTATTGCCCGCCGAGGGCACGTCGATTCGAGATTTGGTGACCCAGGATCAGTACATCAATTTAGTGATCCCCTACGGTCGCCCCAGTCTCACCCAGCAGGTTGTGCGTCAAGCCACGATCCCGGTGCTGAAGTCGGCGATGGGAAATTGCTACCTTTACTGGTCGCCCTCAGGTCATCTAGACACGGCTCGATGGATGGTGCTGGATAGCCATCAAAGTGAACCTGACCCGGTGAATGCGATCGAAAAAGTACTGATTCATCAGACGCAAAATCGTTCTGCCCTGACCCTGTTGTGGAGTAGCCTCATAGAAAAGGGGTTTGAGGTGCGGGGGGATGCAGAATTGGTGGCTGAGTTCCCACACCTAAAACTGGTTGAGGAGGCGGAGTGGAGTCAACCCTATTTGGCGAAGATCGTAGCGTTTAAGGCTGTAGATAGTTTGGACAGTGCGATCGGCTGGATCAATCATCACAGCAGCGCCCATGCCGACTGTCTGGTAACCGAATCCTACCGAGAGAGCCGCCAATTTGCGCTAGGTGTAAACAGTGCTTCTACCTACATCAATGCTTCGCCCCGTTTTTCTCGCAACCCCAAACAGCGGGATGCCATTTTTCTGGGCATGTCCAATCAGCGGGGGCAACGGCGTGGGTTGATCGGGCTGGAGTCATTGACGACGCTCAAACATATTGTGCAAGGAAATGGGGAGGCGAGGGGATAGGTGGAAGTTTTGACATTGCTGTTATCGGGTTTGATTGCCCTAGTGTCCCCGGTGGGGGTGATTGTCGATCGCACGGCTGAGGGGGCGATCCGATCGCAGTTTCAGTCGGTGGAGCAGCTTCAGGTGCGGGTAGACAATGCCCCCAGTTACCAAATTGTGCAGGGGCGGGCAGACCGGTTACAGGTGGCGGGGCGGGGGTTATTTGTCACCAAGGATTTACGGCTGGCTGTCTTGGAACTGGAAACTGACCCGATCGCCATTGATCCTGCCAGTGTGAGCCAGGGTACGCCCAAGCTAGAGCAACCGTTGCAAGCGGGAGTGCGGGTGGTTTTAGACGAGGCAGATATGAATCGAGCGTTGCAAGCTCCTGGTTTGACGGCTCAAATTCGCAACTTAGCCATTAATTTGCCGAATGTGCCCCAGGCGCGCCAAATTCAACGCTACGACTTTTTGAATCCCCGTGTGGAGTTTTTGGCGGGCGATCGGGTGCAGTTTCAAATTGAACTCCAGGAACAGGGGTTCCCCGATAAGCTAGTGATCACGGCCCGATCGGGATTGCAAATTACAGCAGGACAACGACTCCAGTTCATCGATCCTGTTTTGCTCGTGAATGGAGAGACCACCCCCGACGAAATTGTTACGGCAATCACTCAGGGGATCAGTGAGCGCTTTGACCTCCATCGGTGGGAAGCCAGGGGTGTTACTGCTCGTCTGTTGTCTGTGAAGACGACGGCAGGGCAAGCGACGATCGCTGCCTTTGTGCGTGTGGAACCTCAAGCTTTAAAGTGAACGTTGCCTCCCTACTTTGGAGTCAGCAACCCAAAATTCTTCTCTAGCACACCCTAAACTTTCAATAAGCCCGTTTATTAAGAGGAGTTCCCCCATGGAAGAACCAGAACAACAGCGTCAAGAGGAGCAAGCCCCAAATCGAGCTTCTCAATCCTCCCGCCGCCTACTTCCTTTTGGAGTCGCCGCAGGTCTCTCAGCCCTACTTGTGTCTGCTGGCACTGCTCTATGGTGGACAACACAGAACCCTACCCCGGATAGTCCCGATCGCGCCACTGCACCCCTCATCTCTCCCACTGTCAAACCCGGTCAACCCCAAGCTACTAAACCTAGCCAGCACCGTTCAGTTCAGGTGTATTGGTTGAGAGAGGATGCGAGTCAAAAAATTGAGCTAGCCCCCAATAACCTAGCGCTGAAATCTACGGAGCCGGATGCGGCGTTGCGGGATGCCTTTGCCCGTTTATTGGCAGGGCCGATCGCCCCCACCACCATTAGCACTATCCCCCAAGGCACAAAATTACGCAGCCTCGATCTCAAAAATGATGGGGTTCACATCGATTTATCCAAGGATTTTGTTTCTGGCGGAGGCAGCACGTCCATGACCAGCCGTGTGGCCCAGGTACTTTACACCGCGACCAGCCTGGAACCCAGTGCCAAGGTATGGATTTCTGTAGAGGGTAAACCGTTGGAAACTTTGGGGGGTGAAGGATTATTGCTGGAACAACCCCTAACTCGGACTGCCTTCGAGCGCGATTTCGATCTGTAGCGCTTCTCACTTCCATTCGATACAAACAGGGGCTTCAGCCCCTTGTCCCGATGTCCGTGACTTACTTGACCCACGAATTGCTCAACCTGGATGTTAAGCTAATCGCCTATTCAGATCTGGGTATCGATTCCTTGCCACATCTGGGAAATCGGAATTCTTTGACCCGACTTTGACTCTTCTAAAGCCCGTCTCAGACTTGCTTTTACTTGTTCTAAAGGAGTGTCGTCTGGATCTTGCTCCTCTTCTTCTGTAAATTTTTCAGAGTATAAGATAATGACGCGTACACGGCTCTGAGCAGCCATCACCACAGGCTGATCAAGAGACAAATTTCCCCTCTCATCCACAATGCCTGTAGCTTCGATCGCTTTCATCAGCCTACTCCTAACCTGTATGCATTTAGGATAACTGACTCTTAAAGGCGATGTACACAAACATAAATTTCAAGCATCCTGTCCAGGTGCTCAATTACGTTCGATAGAACTCATCTAGGATTCCGTGAATTTCGTTAGCGGTAATATCCTCGTGGTCTGATTTAGAGTAGATCATCAGTAATAGTATACAGATAGGGGATTCAACTTGATAGATCAGGCGATAACCAGCAGTTTTCCCTTTCTGAATATCTCTGTTCCTAACTCGTACCTTAAAGATAACGTAGCCTTCACCCACTCCAGCAATACGATCGCCAACAAAATTGCCAGCTTCTAACTCCTGAGTTACACCCTGAAGATCAAAGCGAATGTTGCGATATCGCTTTGCCAGATCACGAAGATTTCTTTGAAATTCGGGAGTCAACTCTATTTGTACGGAAGATTGTGTTTCCTGTGAAGCCTGTTCATCTTCAGATTGTTTATCAGATGGGTTGTCCTGCATATCCTTGCTCCCATTACTGTGGTTGGTAATCTACTGCGATCGTCAGCAAAAATGCCCCCAACCGTTTGGCTTCCATAACATTTAGATCGCGAGGTATGACAACTTGTGCTAAGAAATCAGAACGAAGAGGATAAGAAAGCGTTAAATCACTAGATGTAAGCGATGTTTCTCTTTCGTGCTTTTCTGTAGGCATTACACTAGATGGTTTCATCCGTTCTTGACGTGCTGTACGCTCACCACTTGGTTTGATACGGGATTGTCCATTTAAGCCGCGTGGTTTATATCCACTTGGATCGCTCTGTCGCTTGACAAACTCTTCAATTGCAATTTCGACACGTCGCTGATAAGTCTTGAGAGACTGCGGTGACAGTGAGTCTGAATCGCGATTGACTGCTCTACGCACTGTTAGATCATGATCTATAGTACGTACATCAGTCTTTTCTGCCTCAGACAAGTCTGTCATCAGCCTAGAAGCCGCTGAACGCCAAGCTCTCACAGTTTGAGAATTGACAAGATTTTTATCTGATAGATAATCTAGAAACTTAAAGAAAGCATCTTGTGAGAAATCCGTATTCATATCAAATCCAAAATAGAATCTTTAGAGATGTCAAGACTATATCCAAAAATCCTGCAAAGATCAAGATCAGATTTTGTTTGATCTTTTACGTTTCTGCTGAACGGACATTTTTACTAATGGACAGAAGTCAAACAACGCATTAGTAATGCATTGGTGTGGATAGATCAGAGTTTTTTAGTGGAAGATTGAGGTGATCTGCTACTGCACAAGTTCCCTGTTGATGAACGATCGCTGATGAATGTTTGTCCCATTTCGATGATTTTGGTGCCCCAGGGAGCAGAGTATCAAGCTGTTTGCCGAGGTCTGAGGGGAGTAAAGCGATCGATATCTCAGCCAGTTGTCTTACCCCTACCCATAGGAACTGAGCCTGTGCTACGGCATCTCAAAATACTGCAACAGCAAGGATTTTTTGCAACACCCTCGCTTCAGGTGATGGTGATGGGGTTGTGTGGTGGACTTGGGATCGATCGCGCCGTGGGAGATATCGTCCTTGTCCAAACTTGTCTTTTTTACCCAGCATCAGGAGTTCCCGTATCTCAACATTTTGACTCTGATATGACCACTTGGCTATTCGATCGCCTAGCTCCCAGCGCATCCTTGGGAAACGGGGTGACCAGCGATCGGCTGATTTGGTCTGCCACCGAAAAGCAGGCTCTGCATCAAAAATCAGGAGCAGACGTGGTGGATATGGAAGGGTTTGCTGTGTTAAGAACCTTGAGCGACGCTAAAGTGGCGATGGTGCGAGTGGTGAGCGATGATTGTCGTCACAACCTGCCCGATCTCTCCTCAGCGATTAGCTTGGCGGGATCACTACAACCCATACCGTTGGCGATCGGGCTACTGCGGCAACCGATCGCGGCAACCCGACTCATAGCAGGCTCTCTAAAAGGCTTAAGTATCTTGCAGAACGTTACAACCTCACTATTTAGTAAAGAGAAACAGATGTCATGAGTAACCTGCAACACATTTACAAATCCATTGGGCACCTGCCTAAGCCGATTCGAGCGGTGACTAAAGTCCTTGGCAATATCTACTTTGGTTGGCGAGGTTACCCCATGGCTGGCGCTCTCAGTGGATGCCGAATGCAGGGACAAATGAATCGAGTGCATTTGGAGGGACTTTATGAACCTAAGGTTTCTCAGACGATCGAACAACTGGTTAAACCAGGGTAGGTTTGTGCAGATTTGGGTGCAAATTTGGGATACTTCACCCTGCTCCTGGCAAAGCAAGTAGGTCGGCACGGCAGAGTGATTGCCTTTGAAGCTCACCCCGATAACGTTAAACAGATTGCAGCCAATGTGCGCCTCAATTCCTTTGAATCCTGGGTGAACATTGAGAATCTAGCGATCGCAGATGGCTCAAACTCCGTTGTCCAACTGTTTCCGGGGCGGCTTTATTCATCCTTTAATGGCACTGAGCCTTCCCACTGTGAATGGAATATTGTGGGCCATGATGTGGAAGGCAATCTAACTCAAGCTGCATTTGAGGTGCCAGCAACGTCACTGGATGCCTACTTTCCCCCCAATTCTCGACTAGATTTTATTAAAATTGATATCGAAGGAGCCGAAAGCCAGGCTTTACCAGGAATGAGGCGGTTGCTTAGAGAGGCTAAACCCTTTGTACTCATTGAATTTCATGGCGAAAAGGGCTGGGCTAGTAGACACGAACTCCTTAACGCCGATTACTGCCTATACGATATTGAGCAAGCTCAATGGCTGCCCTCAGACTCAGATAATCCTGTCTATCAATGCCTCGCTCTACCCAAGAGCCGACTGAGTGAAGTAGTGGATTGGCCGCCACAAACTTGAGCAGAGTACTTTTATTTCCAGCTAGTGAAATAACCAGGTTGTGAACGAGTATTTCTTTCCTTCCAGTACGGGTAGAGACTGATGGGGATAGGTATAGTAGGCGGGAAATAAGAGAACGCTGCCCTTTTGTGGCTGCACCTTGAGGTCTTGGCGATCGAAATACGTTTCCCCACCCTGGCAGTCCTCATTCAAATAACCAATGACACTCACATCCCTAGTGGGTACCCCGTGGGCGATTTCAGCATAGCGGCTAGCCAAGAGCAAATTATCGACATGGCGTTTGTAATATTGTCCTGATTGGTAGCGCAGAATCGTGAACGCCTCTACGTGGGGGAACAATACCCCATACTCTTGCAGTAGCAGTTGCTGTACTGTGACAATTTTGCCTGCCAGTAGCTCATTCGTCGATCGCAGCAAAGGATTCGCTCCGCCCAACCTCAGCAAGTCATTGCTCCGCACCTCCATGTCTACCCGACTTAAATCAATATCCGCAGTTTCAAACGGGCAGCATTCCGCCACTTGCACGATATGGTCACACAGGGCTGGGTCGAGTAATCGCTCAACCAGGAAAATATCAGCCGCTAAACGGGTTAAGGAATGGGTTAAAGTAGGTGCCACTTGGATTGCTGCATGAGAGGGGTAGAGGTGTAGTGAACACTACACTATGTAGAAGGCGGCGTGAGTCTAGCCACCCTTTCTTGCCTGTGAATCTACCAGTGGTTTGTCAGGCTTCAATTTGTGAGCCTGGAATTGGTCAGAGGTTATGATTTTGGGGTTTTCAACCCATAGAATCCTGCTTGACAGACCACTCGTGTCTATTCATCATTATCTCCCTGTTAGACCTCAAGACCTGTCTTTTTGTGTGTGAATGCCTAATTCATCATCTGCAAAATTTCTTCAACCCCTCGATCGCGTTGCTCTGATCATTATCGTCATACTGGCGTTGCTGACTGGGATATTGCTATGGAGCGGCGATCGAACCACGGCCAAAGTCAAAAATTTTAGCTGGGAAAATCAACAAATTGGCGCTGAAGATACGGCGTTTATTCTCACCTTTAGCCGTCCAATGGATCACGCCAGCGTCGAAGCAAATCTGCGCCTGGAGCCATCCTTACCAGGGCGCATCAGTTGGGCAGGACGACGCATGGCCTATACCCTGAATGCTCCTGCTCCCTACGGGGAAATTTATCAAGTGCAATTGCAGGGTGCCCACGACTACTTCAAAGGGGGGAAACACGCGCCGAATCAACCTTTCGTCGGGCATTTTCGATCGCGCGATCGAGCCTTTGCCTATATCGGTGTGGAGGGAGAAGAACGCGGACGCTTAATTATTTACAACTTCACCCAACAGCAGAAGCAAATCCTAACGCCGCCAACCTTGACGGTGATGGATTTCAAAGCCTATCCAGAGGGCGATCGGATTTTGTTCTCGGCGATCGAATCTACCGCCTCCAAGCCAACTCAGGTTTCCAGCCAACTCCGGCAGCAACTCTACACCGTAACCACAGGTTTACGCACTCAGCCTTCCCCAAATAGCGCTGATCCTGCTGCCAAATCGTTAACTGCTCCTGTCCCTCCTGGAAAAGTTAACCTGCTCCTGGACAGTCGAGACTATCAAAACCTCAAGTTCGACCTATCACCAGATGGGCAAACAATTCTGGTACAGCGGGTAAACTGGCAGAAACCGGGAGATGCTCGTTTATGGAAGCTTTCCTCAGCCGCAGGAACGCAGCCAATTCCTCTGGGAGACAGTACTAGCGGCAATTTTCTGATTGCGCCCGACAGCAAATCTTTGGTGATTGCCCAAGGGCAGGGAGTAGCGCTGTTGCCCCTCGACCCTGCCAGTAAGCCCCTGGACTTCCTCCCTAAATTTGGCACAGTGCTGAGCTTTGCCAGAGATGGCACCCAAGCAGCCATGGTGAAATTCAACACAGACTACACCCGATCGCTCTTCATCGTGACCAATCAAGGGGTGCAAAAGGAGATCTTTCGCACCACGGGTTCCATTCTCAATGCCCAGTTCAGCCCCTCTAACCAAACCCTCTACTGCCTGCTCACTGAGTTGATCCCCGGTGCAGAGTATCAGGAGCAGCCCTACTTGGGGGCCATTAATCTCAAGGCGGCGATCGGGGGCACATCATCTCAAAATCCCTCCCAGGGAACCATGAAACCCTTGCTCCTCTTACCTCAGCAGCGCGACATTCAAATGAGCCTGTCCCCCGATGGCTTGGCCCTGCTGTTTGACCAAACCAGTACGGACAATAAACCTACAACAACCACCTCTCAAGGATTGTGGAATGACGAAGGCAAAACGATCGCCACTAGCAAGCTTTGGCTCCTTCCCTTGGTAACCGACCTCACAGCCCAGTCCAAAATCCAAGCTGAGGAGTTACTCCCCGGACTCCGCCCCCGCTGGTTACCGTAAACGTTTTCTACCTTGACCGTGCATCATTTGGCTTTGTTGTTGAGCGCTTCCCATCCCTCAGACAACTCAAGATCCGCTGACGATGCCTGACCATTGCACCTTTTTCTGTCGATCGCGTCGGTAAGAGAAAAAATAGTCGGCATCCTGGTAGGTGCAGTGGGGAGCAATGGCAATTTGCTCAGCCGCGATCCCCAAGTGTTCCAGTTGCCAGCGGATGACTTGGCGCACATCCAGCCGCACTCGCCCCGGCTCCGCATCTGGTAGCACTGGGGCAGGAGAGAGTTGCTGCAAGGCTGCCATCAAGGCCGCACCTGAATCCGCTTGCAGGAGAGTAGCCCCAACCTCAGCCGCCACCTCTAGGGCAACCTGGTAAACCTCTCCGTCGATCGCTGGCCCCAAAGCCAAGCGTAAGTCTTGCAGGCGGCTCCCTTGGGACTGGAGGCAACCGATCGCCTCCGGGACAATTTTGGCTGCGGTGCCCCGCCACCCCGCATGAACCGCTGCCACCTGCCCTGTCCTCCCATCCGCAATCAACACAGGCGTACAATCGGCACTACACACCCACACTGCCTCATTTACCTGCTCTGTTACCAATCCATCTGCCTCACAAAGGTTCTGTTCCCCAGAACTTAGCTCTTGTGCAGACACGCGATCTCGATCGTCTCCCAACTCTATTTTTGGCTTCCTAGTCTCGCCTGTGCGTAGCACCACAGCCCCATGCACTTGCTTAACCTGATATGCCTTGGCGTTTGGTTGCAGCACTGGGGTTAAATTTCTAGGCGATCGGGGATGAAATTGCCGCGTCAAAAAACCGTGCTTCCAGGGTGCCAATAAACTACAGGTCAGGTAAGGTAGCCCTTCCCAAAGCTGCCAGTGCCATGTATGCATCAAAAACCTACAGATTTGAACGCATCCATACTAGCGTGACCCACCCGCGCCTTGAACTAATGCCCTACGAAGCATCTACACCTCCCGGATCTCAGCCAAGCAGTGAGTAGGAATTTACGAAATGTGACATTAGTTGACCTTAGCCAAGTACAATCAATGAGGTGTTTTTTGGCTTTTTGTAACTTTTTTCCAAAAAAGTATAGGTTTTCCAAAAAAGTACAGGTGCGGAGCCGTTCATAGCGTCACCTATCCCTCATTTCTAAAAATCAAGACTTCTGGAATAGAACCTTTGGAACCAATTAGCCGATCGTAGAGACTAGTCATCCTGACAGACTCCATGAGCAACAGTTCAATTTTCCGAAATCGAAAAATTCAGACAACCGCAGCGTCAATCCAGATCAATTGTTGAAGAGCGATTCAGTGTGAGGATACCGTGAACAAACATCGTAAAATAATTTCCCCAAAATCTCCGCGTCAATCCTCTCTCCTCACCCAAGGATGTGGTTGGCTCGGCAGCCTTAGCGTTTTGAGCAGTGGCATCCTCCTCGCCCAAGCCCCACCAGATAACTACGTCGTTCCTGTGATTGTTGACACTGCCCCATCGCCAGCCACAACACCTCCAACCGCTGTCCCTGCACCGTCTGCCTCCCCACCCCAGAAGCCTGTTTCTGAAACGCCTGACAAACCTGCAACTCCCTTACTGTTGCCTGTCGTTCCTCCGAAACCTGAGAATGCTCCTTTAGCCAGACCTGTTCCCGTCGCTTCCCCCGGCCCACAACTGGTAACCAGCCCTGTCGTTGGTCAAACGAAGCCCGCCTCCCCTGGCAGTAACTCCCCAACTGATGCTAACGGAGTCTATATTGATCCAACTCACTATAATCTCGGTGCCACCCCCTATGAAGCCCCACCATCAGTCGTGCTATCTGAGCGCACAACGGGATGCCAACTCGTTCTGAACAATGGGCAGGGAGTGCCTCAAGCCATTTGCCAACCTCAGCTTGCCGATCGCCCTACAACATTGCCAGGACAGGGTTCCCTTCCACAGCCAGGCACTTCAGTCAGAATGGGTGGCATTAATATTGATGCCAACGGAATTCAGATAGGTAACACCGCGATTCCCAGAGATTTTTATAACCGCACTCCGCGTCCTGCCATGCAGTTGGGCAATGGCAACGTCAGCTTGATTTTTCCGCTTTCCGTCCCTTCCCCTATCACATCAGTGTTTGGGTGGCGATTACATCCCATTATGGGAACGTGGCGTTTACATTCTGGAACAGACATCGGTGCGCCGATGGGCACCCCAGTTGTAGCAGCGTTTGCGGGTAAGGTGACGATCGCCGATGTCATGGGTGGCTATGGTTTAGTAATCGCCTTAGAGCATAACAACGGCACTCAGGAAACCCTCTATGCCCACCTTTCAGAGATTTTTGTCCGGCCCGGAGAGTGGGTAGAGCAGGGTACCGTCATTGGTAGAGTCGGTAGCACTGGGCTATCCACCGGCCCGCACCTGCACTTTGAAGTGCGGCAACTTACCCCCGAAGGCTGGGTGACGGTTGATCCTGGCACTCAACTAGGCTATGCCTTAGCAAACTTCGATAATCCTTTCCAATCTGCTTCCCTTGCGGTCGCAGATCAACGGGTTGCCTGCTTTGTTGCGGGGTCTATTGCAGGCTTACCCAGTCCTTTCCAAGCCAATTCTTGGCAAGATTTCCACCTGTCCAAAACCGCGACAATCCTTGTGTTCCCTAGTCTGGTGCCCTCTCAGGAAGGAGTAGCTAAGGCAAATCTTGCTCCTGTAGAATCTTTAAACCTCAGCAGCATTTCGATTGCCAATTATCCCGGTTTAACCTTCAACCAGCCCCGTGCTACCACCCTTTCCATGACGACTCCTGAAGCATCTGGTGTTAAAGGGGATAAGGACAGCCGGTGGTCACTTGACAATGGTTCTGAAGCTGCTGCCAAGCAACCTCAACCTGTAAATTTAGCCGCACAATAAGCCGTGTCAGGTTGCACGATCGGCTTCCACTCTTAGAACGTCAGATCAAATTCAAGGCATCCAGCAGATCAACCATAGATCTGCTGGATGCGTCACCCATGAAATGATGGCAACTTTTCTCAGAAGTCTCCTTACAAGTAGCCATGTTCCGCCAGAAATGCCGGGGTCAATCCTTCATTGGGTAGGGCGATCGACGGGGGATAGAGGTCATCTGAGTTCATTGCTGGATGGAGGTCAGGTAAATCGCCTCTGGAGTTCGATCGCAGGAATTTTTCCACATACTTACCCAAAACATCCCCCTCTAAGTTGACCCAACTACCAGGGCGTAATTCCTTGAGGTTGGTTTCCCTATAGGTGTGGGGAATCACAGCCACTTTAAACCAGGTACCTGTGGCATTGCACTCGGCAACCGTCAAGCTAATGCCATTTACAGCAATACTTCCCTTGGGCACAATGTAGCGGGCAACTCGTTCATCGGTGACGGTGAAACTGATTTCCCAAGCATTGGCGGTTTGGACTGCGGTGTCTAAGTAACCCACGCCATCCACATGCCCGGTGACGAAGTGTCCCCCCAACTTACTACCCACACGCAACGCACTTTCCAAGTTGACAGATGTAGGGTTTAGAGGTTGCCCTAGACTCGTGCGCTTTAGGGTTTCGGGAGATGCAGCGGCAGCAAAACCCTGGGGTAAAACTTGGGTCACGGTTAAGCAGATGCCATCCACAGCAATACTGTCGCCGATCGCCAGTTCCTGAAGCACCAGATGGGCGGACTCAGATATAACCGTGATCCCCACCTCATCTTCCCCCGATCGCCGAATTGTGCCTAGTGCTTGAATTAATCCTGTGAACATGACCTTTTACCTATACTCATGATTAAATTTGTTTCTTTCAGATTATTTTAGCCCCCAACTATACTGGTGCTTAGTTCAGGGGATCGGCGATTTTCTTGATTTTTTATCTCGTAATGATATGGATTAAAGCAAAAATCAGGGCATACTGAAGTGCAGGAAATGATTTAGGCACCTGGACGGTTAACTCTAATCTTTGAAAGAGTGTTATCTAAAACACTGTTTTATAAAGTGTCCCCTCCACCTTAGATGCCCGTTTCCCAGTCTCCGTTTTCTTTATAACCCCCCATCCTGTAAAGGCTTCTAGAGGCAAAACCGATGATTGAGATGAAAGTTGCTGGAATTGCTTTGGATGCCGCAACTCGTCACCCGATTGTACTGTTAAGAGATAGTTCCGAGCGGCGGGCCCTCCCAATTTACATTGGTCAAGATCAAGCTAGGGCAATTCACAGTGCCCTGGAAAACCAACCCCCACCCCGCCCTCTGACCCACGATCTCATGGTCAACTTCTTAGAAGAGTGGCAAATGAGTCTCGATCGCGTAATTATTCATTCTCTTCAGGATAATACCTTCTACGCTGTACTCACCATTCGCCAGGGTGATGTGAAAAAAGAAATTGATGCGCGCCCCAGTGATGCGATTGCCATTGCTATCCGGATGAATACCCCCATTTGGGTGATGGAAGAAGTGCTGGCTGATGCATCCATTCCTGTCGATCGCGATGCCGATGAAGCAGAGCGCCGAGCCTTTCGCGATTTCATTTCCAACCTCCGACCCGAAGACTTTGCCCAACGGGGCGGACTGAGTAGTTAGTCCAATGCGCTATCGTCGCTTTGGTCAGACTGAATTGCCGCTCTCGGTTTTCTCTCTGGGGACGATGCGTTGCCTGGCTTCCCCTGCCAATGCCCTTGCCACAGTCGAACAGGCGATCGGGGCAGGCATCAATCATGTGGAAACTGCCAGGGGATACGGTCACAGCGAACGCTATCTGGGTGAGGCATTGCGGACGCTAGGGCTATCTAGGACAGACATTTACATTACGACCAAGCTACCCCCAACCCCTGACTCAGCGTTGATGGCTGCGTGGATCAATGAGTCCCTCGATCGCCTCGGCTTAGACTACGTGGATTGCTTAGCCATTCATGGACTCAACACGCAAGAGCATTTGAACTGGGTAAATTCTCCAACGGGCTGTATGCAAGCGGTGGAGCAGGCGGTGGCAGCAGGTAAAGTGCGGCACGTTGGGTTTTCCACCCACGGGTCTCTGGAACTCATCCTAGCCACGATCGCCACTCACAAATTTGCCTTTGTCAATCTGCACTATTACTACCTATTTCAGCGCCACGCCCCAGCCGTAGCTCTGGCTCACCAGCAGGACATGGGCATTTTCATTATCTCGCCTGTTGATAAAGGAGGGCAACTGCACACCCCGCCCCAACGGCTGCAAGACCTATGCCATCCCCTCTCGCCGTTAGAGCTAAACTATCGCTTCTTGCTCAGCGATCCCCGAATTACTACCCTGAGCTTGGGAGCTGCCAACCCCACTGAGTTGTCTCCTTCCCTACAATTTGCTGACTCTGATTATCCGTTAACTCAGCAGGAGCAGGAGGTGCTTCAGCGTCTTCATACCCACCAGATCACCGTGTTAGGCACTGACCGTTGTAGCCAATGTTACGCCTGTTTACCCTGCCCAGAAGCCATCCCGATCCCAGAGATTCTGCGGTTGCGAAATCTAGCCGTTGCCTATGATATGAAGGACTTTGGTCAGTACCGCTATGGTATGCTAGAAAATGCAGGGCATTGGTTTCCGGGCATGAAGGGCGATCGTTGTACTGCCTGTGGCGACTGCCTACCCAGGTGCCCAGAACATCTAGACATTCCTGCCCTACTGAAAGACACTCACCAACATCTTCAGAGTGTTCCAGGGCACAGACTCTGGGATTGACTGTATACTCTAAGGATGGGAAGAGTCGCTTCTTACCCTTGTCCAACCAATTTTTGAACATTTGGCTGTATATCTAGCTACTTTAAGGCTAGATTGAATTAGACGTATTGCAAGATGCACTTCGATCCTGATGCACTCAGGATCGAAAATCCTTTTTTAAACCGTCTTTTTACAGCTATTGAAATTCAGGGATGCATCACAAAACTCAATACTTTGCCTTTAGCATTCGTTTCCCAGAAAAACTATGCGCTCTGAAAGAACTTTAACCTATCGAAATGCCATGGAGTCGTTAACTGCTGATGAAGTAGAACGACAATTTCAGCAAATCCAACCTCGGTTGGCTAGGTACCTCAGCAAGGAAGAGGTGGCTGCGTTTGCCCTCAATCGCTTGCCTGCTCTTTATGCAACCAGTGAAAAAGGCTGGCGGCAACAGTGTGTCCGAGGCAGACGGGATTTTGGTACCCAAATCACGGCTGCGGTGAGACAGGGATTGGTGGCTGTACAGCGTGATCCCCTGAGGGTTGAGGCTCCCCTCAGCCCTCCAGAAAATGAAGAAGTGCAGGTGGTTTTGCGTAAGCTCAAGACGCTTCTGAAGCGCGAAGACTTGTCGTGGAGTAATGTCGCAGATACGGTAGAGCAGGCGCTGGTTAAGACTGCTAGAGGGGAAATTACCTGGCAGCAAAAGCAAGCCCCCGCTGCTAAGGGGCCTAGCTGGAACAATGAGTATAGGTATTAGACAGCAATGAAGGTTTTGCTGGGTTGGGGCGCGCTGTCAGTCACGCTGGTTATGCTGATGCAGCCAGTTGGGGCACAGCAGCCGGACAATTTTTTAGCGCAACAAGAGCCTGGTAAGGACTCTAGTCGATCGCAACCTCCTGATCCCTCCCGGATTCTCCCCATCACTGACCCCGTAGATTTGGCGGCTTTGATATCGCCTACCTCTGGTATCACTCCAGGCAGGTGTCAGGCTGCAACAGCTGTCGTTACGTCTCGGACAGCCTGTCAAACACGCCCCACGATTCCTAGTTTGTGGTGGGCAAAGGAACAGTTCGGTGGCAAGTTGCTGGGCGATTGGCTGGCTTACTCTGGTGATGGTAAGAATGCCCGTCGGGTAGACTTGATTGTGAATGAGCAGGTTTGGAGTCTGCTGGATTACCTGGAACGCTATGGGTTTGTGAGCCAGTTTGGGAAAGCAGCCCAGCTCGATCGCTACGATACGCGGGTTTTTACTCGCCAAGGGCTACTTCTAGCAGCCTATACCTGTAGATCAGCAGCGCAGCAAGCTCAATTGGGCATCTCTGTAGCTCAAGCTGACTCAACATCCAATTCAGGCGCGTGCCAAATTACGCTGGATTCCACTGGGCAAAATAGCTTCCGGGGTAGGTAGTCGAACTACACTTTTACGGGTTATCGATCGCGCCTTACACTACTGCATTATGTGAGGTGCATTATGTGAGGTGCATTATGTGAGGCTTGAGGGTTCCAAGAACGATTTCATGCGCCTCAACATCAAAGCCTAGCCGCCCCTATTGCTCGTCACCCTTTTTGTTCACGAGCCACTGGCTATTTCAAGTTAAGTTTTTTGTGTTCACCACTGTTTGCTTTCTCACCTGTGGTCGCTGCTTTGACAAAGCCGATCGTTTTTGCCACCCAACTCGCTGGAGTGTCCCAATATTCTGCGGTTTTGACGGTCACTTTGAGCAATGCAATTTCCGGCTCGTCCAATTCTTTGGGAAACCAGGCTTTCAATTCTGGCTTCCACAGGTCTTGCAAGGTGGCCCGATCGCGTACCAGTTCAGCCGTTCCAGATAAGGACACATAGCGCTGTTTGTCTGGTTGGGAGAAGCTGACATTGACTTGTTCAACGCGAGTTACTTCTATGACTTTGGTGGAATCGGCGTAGGTGAAGAACCAGAGATCTCCGTTTGGCTCAATTTGTCCATTCGCTGACATAGGACGGCTATGTAGACTGCCATCTGCTGCGATCGTCGTGAGCATACAAAAATCAATGTCCTTGACTAGCTCTCGCAGTTTCGCTAATTGTGCATCCTGATCTGTGATTGTGGTCATGATTTGTATTGCTCTCTTGATTGCTTAAGGATCAGGAATTGAATCAGTTTCAAACGTTCAAGATTTGGCAAAGGCGAAGCATATTCTTACCAAGTCTCGAATGTATGTCATTCTCATTCCATAAAGAATCCTATCGAGGGTTGGATTTTTCTTGCTCTCCCTTTAGACGTAATCAGGCAGCGTCGGTTGAGTGTGGTTAATGTTGAATCTGGTTTTATTTTGGGTCACCTGTGGTGGTAGCAGCGATCGTGTTACTGCTGCAACCTGCGATCGATTTCCACTCATCGCCATAAGTTGAGGTATGAGTCAAAGGAACTGAAGACCCAGCGCGTCAAGCCATTCCCATCTTGCGCCAGTTTAAACCTGAAAATCTGCAACGGTATAATCTGCAACGGTATGTAGAACTAAATAGAGGAGTACGGTTGAAGGAGTTACGATCGCCCCCAACTATTGCCCCCAACTACTGCCAAAAACTTATTGCCGTCCTACTCTATCTTTGTGCCGATCGAGACAAGCTGGCTTCAGCGCTCAAATCTATCTCTAGACATAAGCCTGCCAACAGCATTCTCTCTAGGCTTAAAGGCAAATAATGCATCGGTGCAGCCAAAGCAGCATTCGATCGCACCAACATTCACCTTGAGATCACACTTGCTTTGGCAAGCTATTGACGCAGTTGATGATGTTTAATGATCAACGCAGTTTTAGTGTGCAAAATTTGCACGCTGTATTCGTAAGCACACCTAAATTGGAGCGAGCCTAAATTGGAGCGAGACTTATGAGCGAGAACCTAGATAAATCACAGCCAGTGAACGAAAACGCTAAAGACAAAAGCCTCGAACCGTTTCGTCAAGATCCAGGTACATACCTGACCACCGATGAAGGCGTAGGCATCAACGACACCGATAATTCCCTGAAGGTTGGTTCGCGTGGGCCAACGCTGCTGCAAGATTTGCAGTTTAATGAAAAGCTACAAAGTTTCGATCGCGAACGGATTCCAGAACGAGTCGTTCACGCACGGGGAACAGGTGCCCACGGCTATTTTCAGCCTTATAAGTCGATGGCAGAATATCCCAGAGCCAAGTTTCTGCAAGATCCGACCGTGAAAACGCCTGTATTTGTGCGCTTTTCAACAGTGGCTGGTTCACGGGGGGCAGCCGACTCAGTGCGTGACGTGCGCGGCTTTTCAGTGAAGTTCTACACCGAGGAAGGTAATTATGACATTGTAGGCAACAACATTCCAGTGTTCTTTATCCAGGATGCATCAAGTTTCCCGATATCATCCATGCGGTTAAGCCTGAACCCCATAATGAAATTCCGCAAGCCAGCACCGCCCATGACAGCTTCTGGGATTTTATCTCGCTGGTACTGGAGTCCATGCACATGATTATGTGGTTTTTGTTCGATCGCACCCTTCCCCGCAGCTTCCGCACTTTGATATCCTTGATTCAACTAAATCGCAACCCTGATAACTTCTTTGCGGAAACCGAGCAAGTGGCATTTAAGCCCTCTAACGTCTTGCCCGGCATCGACTTTAGTGATGACCCGCTGCTCCAAGGGCGCATTTTCTCCTACCACGATACACAACTGCATCGCCTGGGTAGCCCCAACTTCACGCACTTGCCCATTAACCGATCGCTCTGCCCATTCCACAACAATCAGCAGGATGGTCGGATGCAAATGGAAATTAAAACCAGCCACGTCAACTATTCACCAAATTCGTTGGGCGGTAATCGTCCTGCTCCTACGCCCGAAAGTGAAGGGGCTTTCGTGTCCTATCCTGAGCAGGTTGAAGGGCGAAAGGTGCGCGAACGCAGTCCTAGCTTCAGCGACCATTTCAGCTAAGCAACGCTTTTCTGGAACAGTCTGTCGCCCATTGAGAAAGAGCATCTGATCAGCGCGTCTCATTTTGAGTTGGGCAAAGTCAAGAACAAGGAAGTGAAGCAGCTCATGCTCGATCGCTTTAATCACGTTGATCATGAGTTAGCAAAAATGGTGGCGATGGGGCTGGGGATGAAGGCTCCTGAAGCTCCGGCAACTGAAAACCACGGACGCAAGTCGGAATTTCTGAGCCAGCAAAACACGACCATGACACCCAAAGGGCGCAAGGTGGCGATTTTGGCAATGGATGGTGTGGAAGCTGACCAGTTAATAGCGATGAAGCAGGCGCTTCAAGAGGCAGGTATTATATCGGAGGTGATCTCCAAGTATGGCGGCGAGATCAAGGGCGCAAAGGGTCAAGCGATTCCCGTGGATAAAACGTTCCTCACCAGTGCTTCGGTGATGTTTGATGCGGTCTATGTGCCAGGTGGTACGCAGAGCATCAACGCGTTGAAAGCTGAAGGAGATGCAATCCACTTTGTTGATGAAGCTTACAAACATTGCAAAGCGATCGCCGCCACCGATGAGGGCATTGAATTCTTGAAGCTTTCAGCCATCAACAGTGCCAACTTAGCAGGCAACGGTCATCGTGTGCAGCAAGACCAAGGTGTGATCACTGGACAAGGCACTGCGGAGGTGGAGCAAGTGAGTCAGGCATTTATTGAGGTGATCGGACAACACCGCGCTTGGATGCGAACCGATAAGGCCATAGTGCCTGCTTAAGAAGTGCCTTAGTCAGTTCATCCCAAGGGTGGACTGACTAAGGGATGAATTAGATCCCAAAGTTCGAGACCTGGTAAAGGCGAAGCATCCGGACAATAATCTTCTGGTTGATTCAAGGCTCTATTTGCCGGATGCTTCGCCCCTACAGGGGTAACATCTTTCTCAGAAATCTCCTGACGAGGTTGTTATAGATACTGAGATAGAGTTTTAACCTATATACATTTCCAAAAAGCACTGTGTCTTACTCAAGCTGCTTCCGAGTCTTCTGCTTGCTCGTGGCGCTTCTGTAAGACGACCCAATGACCTTCTAAGATTGAGCTAAATGGGGAAACTGCAAGGGATGTAGCTGATTCAGCCAAGGGAGTTACGGCTTGGGCAGGGCTAAGGGACTCGATAACGGGTTGATAGAGAACTGTGAGCAGGCAAGAACAACTCGCGAGAATTAGCAGATCTAAATGCTTTGGTTGGAACAACCAGCGCTGAGCTTGAAAGAAATCAGCTTTGTGCCCCAAGTTCATTCGTCGCAGTTGAGAGTCAGGGCGAGGTTTTACAAATCTAGTCATGTTTAGTGTCTGTTCATTAAAAGAGAAAATCTGGAGCGAGTCACCTGTTTGCCAAGTCTAAGTTCTGTCCCTTCGGGATTCCATTGCACTTCATCAAAGATTTGGTGAAGAATAAATAGCCCACGACCACATTCATTTTCTTCACAGGGTAAAGTTTTGTGGCAAGCATTTAGTTGAGAGCCAGGAGGCGAGAATCCAGACCCTTGGTCTGAAATAATCCACCAATATTGGTTATCAACCAGGGAAAAACGAACCAAAACTTTCTTGCTGGGGTCTAAGTTGTTGCCATGTTTAGCTGCGTTGACCAAGGCTTCCTGAAGCCCTAAGCGGAGCTGCGATCGCCAGCGCTCAGGAACCTCAGCAAGTAAAAGATCTAAGATTGGGCAAAGATACAGCGTCGAGGCGAAACTAAGGGTGCCCCAATTGCGTGCTGTGGGACGAGGTGAGGTAGCAATCACTAGAAAGGCCCTTTAGTTTTTGGGTGAGAAGGCATCATCTGAATTAAACAATGTTTTTAAGAATGCCTAACATGAATGCGCCTGTAAGTTCTGATGAAGTTTGACTTGGATAATTTAAAAACTTTGAAAGAGGTTAAAGAACAGTCATGTCTCTAGAGAACGTTACGGTCTAATTTTTACACCTGATACTGATACACCTAATACTGATTAGTTGGACGTTTACTATTTGCTCATGAAAAACGGCTGTGGGTAAACCTGGTTGCTGATGAACTGGATATCACTAATGAACATTACCGATCGGAATGTTGCACTTCAGGATTCCCATCCTTGTGACTTGCGCTTCTACAAGCAATGACTCAAGGAGTTAATCCCAGGAAGCCAATGTGTATTTATACTCATCTCAATCCACATTAACCCATTAAGGGCAAGTTATGGAAGGGGGTAATGCCTTAGATAGATGTCTTCCTAAGAATATTCTAGTTCCCCATTCTGTATGGTAGCAAATCCAACTGAAAAGACCATCCTTTAGAGTGAGCATGATTTCATTAAATATTAAGTAGCAGGGGTGTAGTGCGTCAAAGCTCTTGAGGGTTCTTCTCACTAAGCGACACTTATCAACAAGAACCCACAAGAGCCTTCCTGTGACAGGATAGGTTGACAATACTTCGGACACTTTTAGAGATAGCCTGCCCTCATTCCCCAGCCCCTTCTCCCAAAAAGGAGAAGGGGCTGGGGGATTGAAGTCCCTCTCCCTAGGGTGAGGGTATGCTGAGTAGTTACGTTCAAAGTTCCCCAGAATTCGGGCCTTAAAGCCTTTCAGGCATACATGAAAAGGAGGCGAGTGTAAGAGACTACACACTAATTTACAAATATTTTCTTAGCAGAAAGATGATCAACTATCCCAGCAGAGGTAGTAGATCCTGAATAGCGATCGGCAAATTCGGGAACTGAAGCGGAGCAAGGGTAGCAGTTTCTGGCAAAACACGTTGGCTGAGATATCCCACGTCACTAGGTTCACGGAAGACCCGCAACTGACGCTGGTTCACCTCCAAAACCCAGTAGTCGCCAATTCCAGCTTGGGCATAAAGGTTAGCTTTGATTCCACAGTCTAAAGCCAAGCTTGAATCTGCAATCTCAATCACTAGGTACACATCAGCAGGAATAGGGTGACGCTCAATGTAGTAGAGCGGGTCAGGTCTAACTAAGACCACATCGGGTTCCGGCTCGGAGTAATCATCTAGAGTGATCGGGTCTTGGATTCTGACTATCATTTGTACATATTCTCTCAGCCGACTCATCAACTCGTTAGTTCGGGTCAAGGACACAGTGTGAGGAGTTCCCTTTGCTGCCATAGGTACAACCTGCCCGGCAAGTAATTCAACTCGTTCTCCAGCGTTGAAAATGCCAGCTTGCTCCATCCGGTGGTAGTCTGCCACGGTCCAGAGGCGAGTCAGAAGTTGGGTCATGATCAACTTAAGGATGCAAGGTTTGATGTTGCAATTCTAGCAATTGCTTAATTCCCGCCTCTGCCAGATCCAACATTCGATCGAGTTGCTTACGGTTAAACGTCTGTTCTTCTGCTGTCCCTTGCACTTCAATGATGTCTAAATCTTGGTTCAACACCACATTGAAATCCACTTCAGCCGCCACATCTTCGAGATAGTTGAGGTCAAGAAAGGGTTCGCCCTGAATCAGCCCCACGGAAACAGCAGCAACGTGATAGCGCAGCGGGGATCGCTCTAGAGCGCCACTTTGTAGCAGGGTGTCGATCGCATCCCGTAACGCTATAAATCCACCTGTAATAGATGTGGTGCGAGTCCCGGCATCCGCTTGCAGCACATCTGCGTCAATCGTGATCGTGCGTTCTCCTAAGGCTTTCATGTCAAGGCACGATCGCAACGATCGCCCAATTAAGCGTTGAATTTCTTGAGTGCGCCCCGAAAGCTTCATCAACTCTCGCTCCTGGCGCTCTGGTGTGGCTCCGGGCAACATGCGGTACTCAGCCGTGAGCCAGCCCTGTCCTGTGCCAACGAGGAATTTAGGAACACCCTCTCGCAGGGTGGCGGTGCAAAGAACCTGAGTGTCTCCACACTGGGTTAGCACCGATCCGGCGGCGAAGCGGGTGAAGTGGCGCTGAAAGCTCACGGGGCGAAGTTGATTGGGTTGACGATCGTCGGGGCGTTGCCAAGGCATGGGGATTGGGGGGTGGGGGAATTAGGCGAGGTGGATGGTTACGACTCAGGTCATTGCTTGTTACTGAGGCTGGCAAGGATATCTTGTTCAACCTGGGCGATCGGTTGATCCCCGTTGATTTTGAATAAACGATGGCGATGGGTGTAGTAGTCCAACAGTGTTGCAGCCGATTCGTGAAATATATCAATGCGCCGTTGTACGATGTCTGGCTGGTCATCAGAACGTCCTCTAGCTAGCGATCGTTCAACCAAAACTAAGTTGGGAACTTCCAGCCAGATTGCCTCAGTCATGCGTTGACCTAATTCATCCAACAGAAAATCTAATTCTTCTGCCTGAAACGCGGTGCGGGGGTAGCCATCCAGCAACCATCCCTGTCCCACATCAGGTTGCAGCAACCGTTGCCGAATCAGTTGCACCATCGCAGCATCTGGAACCAACTCTCCCCGATCGAGGTAAGTCTGTACAGTTTGTCCCAGTTCTGTTTGATCCACGATCGCCTGCCGCAACATATCCCCCGTAGAAATCCAGACAATCTGTAACTGTGGGCATAATCGTTGAGCTTGAGTTCCCTTACCCGCTCCCGGCCCCCCTAAAATTACCAATCGCACAATTCATCACTCCTACTTACAAACTAAAATCTCGACACTATTTTTCCACACCCGTCGAATTTCGCTCTTAGCTCTTTTGCTCTTAACTTTAATCCGCGGCGATCGAATCTTCCTGCCTATTTATTTTTCTGCCTATTTGAGGAGTTTCAGTCCTAGCAGATTCGATATGTTGCATTAAGTAACGCTAAAGGCTCAAGAGGAAGGAATATCATGGCTGACCCCACAAATGTATCAGTGCCGATCGACCAAGAGGAAACTTCAGGCGAGGAATCAACAGATTTGCCCCAGGCAATCACCGAGTCCTACGGCACAGGGGTGCATGACCAGCCGGGATTCAACATTGGGGGACGAACGATGCGCGATCGGCAACAGGAGTACAACGCAGTCAGCCCAACCTTGACTGGCGGAGATGTGGATGCCGCCTGGGATCAAGCAGAATCGGCAGGAGATGAAGCCGTAGGGGGTTCCACAGCCACACCCGATAAAAGCATTGTGGACGAATTGGGCACAGCCGTAGGACTAGAAATGGACGATCGCGCTTTCCTTCGCACGACAGAAATATTAGAAGAGCGAGACGATCGACGGTGGGAGCTAGAACCCAGTTCCTCAGAAGATTACGAAGAGCGTCAAGACTAGAGATTTTGGATTTAATAACATGCAACAGTCCGACTGTAGGGGCGAAGCATTCGGCAAAAGGCCCTAATTGAGCTTCAAGGATTTTCGCCCGGATGCTTCGCCCTTGCCCAGTCTCTAACTTCTGCAAGTTAATTAATTCCTGATCCTAAGCAGTTTAATTTTTCACAAAATCAACCCTTGTAAAAGCCATGAAACTTAAGCCAATAGAAGATCAAATCGTTGTTGTCGTCGGCGCATCTAGCGGAATCGGGCGCGAAACTGCCCTTAAATTCGCTGCTAAGGGCGCAAAGCAAGTTGTCTCTGCCCGTAACAAAGAAGGGCTGGAATCGCTAGTGAGCGAGATTCAGGCTATAGGCAGTGAGGCGATCACCGTAGTTGCTGATGTTGCCGAATTTGACCAGGTGAAAACGATCGCAGACCAAACGATCGCCCACTACGGACGGTTGGATACCTGGGTTCACGCAGCCGGAACTGCGGTCATTGCTCCCTTCGATGAAGTGACCCCGGAAGAATTCAAGCGGGTCATTGACGTGAATTTGATGGGTCAAGTCTACGGCGCAATGGTGGCTCTGCCTCACCTCAAGCAAGAGGGACGGGGGGCATTGATTCATGTTTCCTCAGTCGAAGCCAGGCGATCGATTCCCTTCCAGAGTTCCTATTCCGCCTCAAAGCACGGCATCGAAGGCTTCCTAGACTCTTTGCGATTAGAACTGATCCACGCTGGAATTCCCATCAGCGTCACCAATATTATGCCCGCAGTCATTAACACGCCCTTCTACAACAAGGCGCGAACCAAACTGGGCGTAAAACCCACTGGCGTGCCACCCTACTACCAACCCAGCATCGTTGCCGATGCCATTCTTTACTGTGCAGAGCATCCAACCCGTGACTTCATCACTGGCGATGTGGGTCGCGTCCTAGATCTCTTACAACGTATTTCTCCCGCCCTTGCCGACTCTCTTCTGCTATTGATTGGGTTTGAAGGACAGCGCACTGATGAGCCGAAGTCAGAAGACGCTCCAAATAATCTGTTCGAGCCAATTGATGGCTATAACAAAGCTGAAGGCGACTTTGGTCATTTGACCATTCCCACCTTTCTCGACTGGTTCGAGATGAACCCAACAGTGAAATGGGGAACGATCGCTGCTGCTGCCGTGGGAATCGCCGCCCTGCTGGGACTTGGACACTCCGATGGCAATGCCTAAAGTCCGCCATTTTCGTGTGTTGCAGTTAACCATTTTGTAAAAGGATGGGTTAAATTAGGAGACACAAGTGGATTAATTTCTACTAACTAGCCAAATTCATGAATTATTTTCATGGGAAGTGGGTCGGTACCCACTTTTTTTGTGGATGTTTTTCCTGAATAGGTTCACAAACGACAGGACATCTGAACTCCCCTGAATCCATAGCTGATTTAGATAGGTGCTTAACCTGCTGCTTAGCGATCGGACTACAAATTTTGCCTCACTGAAGTCCACAGTCTTCTCTGAGTCAGGCTTTGACTCCTGTCCTAAGCCTTCACCTCAGGTACAGATTTCTGTTAGCAATTGAAGGAGGATTAATCATGGCTCATCCCTTAGTCCAAACAGTGGTGGAACTGGCTGAGCCTGTAGCTGCATCCCTGGGATTAGAAGTGGTGGCGGCTGTGTTTCACACCAACCAAGCCCCGCCAATTCTACGGATCGATGTCCGTAATCCTCAGCAGGACACGAGTCTGGAGGATTGTGAACGCATGAGCCGCGCCCTAGAGGAAACTCTAGATGCCACGGATGTCCTCCCCGATCGCTACATTTTGGAAATTTCCAGCCCTGGCATTTCCCGTGAACTAGCCAGCGATCGAGAATTCGTCTCCTTTAAAGGATTTCCTGTCCTTGTAACCACTACCGAACCCCACGATGGAAAAATTGAGTGGCGAGGGCACTTAGTCCGGCGAGATGACACCGCAATTTATCTCAATCAGAAGGGTCGGGCCATCACCATTCCGCGTTCCCTCATCACCCGCGTTCAATTAGAAGAAGGGTAGGCACCCAGAGCAGACGGCATAGCCCGCACTCCCACCCCATTCATTTCCGCTTTTTTCTATGGAGATTCATATTTATGTCAATGGTCACGCTTCCTGGACTTAGAGAACTCATCGACGGTATCAGCCGCGAACGTAACCTGCCCAAGCTCTCTGTCCAGGCGGCTCTACGTGAAGCCTTGGTCAAAGGCTACGAGCGCTATCGCCGGACTCAACGACTCGACAGCACCAATAACTTTGACGAAGAATATTTTGCCAACTTTGAAGTAGAGCTAGATATCGAAGAAGAAGGGTTTAGGGTACTCGCGACAAAGACGATCGTGGAAGCCGTCAGCAACCCAGACCATCAAATCGCTCTGCAAGAAGTGCAGGAAGTCGCTGATGAAGCCCAGCTAGGGGATACCGTCGTGCTGGATGTCACCCCCGACCAGAACGACTTTGGCCGCATGGCCGCCATTCAAACCAAGCAAGTCCTTGCCCAGAAACTCCGTGACCAACAGCGAAAACTCGTACAGGAAGAATTCCAGGACTTGGAAGGCACCGTTCTGCAAGCCAGGGTGTTGCGGTTTGAACGGCAGTCGGTGATCATGTCGGTCAGCAGCGGCTTTGGTCAACCCGAAGTGGAAGCAGAATTGTCTAAGCGTGACCAACTGCCCAATGACAACTACCGAGCTAACGCCACCTTCAAGGTCTACCTCAAACGCGTCAGTGAGGGGGCCCACCGGGGACCGCAGTTGACCGTTTCCAGGGCTGATGCGGGCTTAGTCGTGTACCTCTTTGCCAACGAGGTGCCCGAAATTGAAGATGAAATTGTGCGAATTGTCGCGGTGGCACGGGAAGCAAATCCTCCGTCTCGCCATGTTGGCCCCCGCACCAAAATTGCTGTGGATACTGTGGAACGGGATGTAGACCCTGTGGGAGCCTGCATTGGAGCGCGGGGATCACGGATTCAGGTCGTCGTCAATGAATTGCGAGGCGAGAAGATCGATGTCATTCGCTGGTCGCCTGACCCTGCGACCTACATTGCCAATGCCCTTAGCCCAGCACGGGTCGATGAAGTGGGACTGGTTGATTCAGAAGAGCGACAGGCCCATGTGTTAGTGGCAGAAGACCAACTGAGTTTGGCGATCGGCAAGGAAGGACAAAATGTGCGCCTAGCTGCACGCTTGACGGGCTGGAAAATCGACATCAAAGACATTGCCAAATACGACTACGAAGCTGAGAGCCGGAAAATCGAGACCATGCTAGAAGCCCGCCGCCAAGCCAGAGCGAAGGATGTTGAAGAAGAGGAACCCGAAGAATGGGAAGAGGAGGATGACGACATAGAAGAGATTGAGGCAGAGTCCGATCGCCCTGCTCCTGTTCTCTTGGAAGACACAAATGATGCTCCAGAGGAAGCAGCGGCGGAATAATAGCACCCCTTGACACCAAAATAGCTTTGACCATGGAACCCAATTATCGCCGCTGTCTGAGCTGTCGCAAAGTCGCTGCCAAATCTGACCTTTGGCGTGTTGTCAGAGTCCATCCATCCCATGCAGTCCAGCTTTTTCAAGGGGCAGGACGCTCTGCCTATCTCTGTCCCACAGCAGATTGTCTGCAACTGGCTCAGAAAAAAAATAGGTTAGGGCGTGCCCTCAAAGCCTCCATTCCGTCTGCCCTTTACGAGGAACTGCGATTCCAGTTACAAGGGACAGGGCAGGGCGTGTAGTTTGGGGGTGAGGACAGTTCAAATTAAGTAAGCTAGAATTGCCGTAAGTGCGCTATGGGAGAGCCTTGTGTCTTCATCAAGAAGATTGTATTGCCCACAGTCTTTCCCACCAAATTAGCCTTGCCAAGAACACAGCTAATTCTGGATCTTGAACAGCACTCTCTAACGCTCTAAATTGTTTGGACAATCCCTATACTGCATCGCATTTTCTAAAGAATCACTTCGTAAATAGGTCAGGGAATGCATTTCACTCTAAACTACGTAAGGTTTCCGAGGTAATTTCGTCACATTCAAGAAGTGATTCAACTATAAATTTTCTTGATCTGCAAGCTAAAGTAACCGTCCTGTTGTATTTTGGTAAGCTCACAGTCTCGTGAATTCAATGTAGAGGGAAGCTAGATAAGTCATCAGTGCAAAAGCTCGGTGCAAAAGTACTAATCAATTGTTAAATGCTTGCTGAACGCCTTAAACTACTGTTTCCAAATAATCTGACACAGTAGGCTTAACTCAAAATTTGTGTCTATAGGGTTAGGCGCAGTTATGGTGAATAAATCCATCTTGGAAGGAGCCGTTTAATCTACTCCTTTTGAGAAAACGGTCATTATGACAGAGACACTTTAGACTGGAAAAGAGGAGGGGTGTGAAAGCCATTGGGCAGACACTTAACTTCCAACGGATTTGCGATCGACGGATTCGATATATTAGTGAACTGTAATTAGTTGTCGTTGAAGTAGCAGGTCAGTATGTAAAAACTTGAAGAACAAAACCTTGAAGGGACGAAGAGGGCAGTGTGGATGAACAACGGCAAAGTTAGAATTTATGAGCTATCGAAGGAATTGAATTTGGAAAACAAAGATATATTAGCCGTCTGTGATCAGCTTAATATCTCGGTCAAAAGTCACAGCAGCACTATTACCGATACAGAAGCCGATCGGATTCGCGCTGCGGCTGAGAAAGCTCTAGCCAGCCCATCAGCCCCGAACAAGCCAACCCCTCCCTCTTCTAAAACGGTCTCCCAGCAACGCCAAGTCAGTAAGCCAGCGATCGTCAAGAAGCCACAGATCCTGGAAATTCGCAGGTATCAATCGGCTCCCAGTGCCGAGCCTCAGCCTGCGGATGGAGTGGAGCAAAATTTGGTGCCAGCGCCTCCTGATCCCAGCGAGACTCAGGACACACCCTCCCAACCAAACCAATCTCCCCGCTTGAATGCCCCAACGCGCCCTGCGCGATCGACTCCCGCTGAGGAAGCCCCTGTTTCAGATGTGGCTCCCGTTCAAGAGCCACCTAAAGAACCCGCTCCAGTTGTGGAAGTTGCGCCAGTTGTGGCTGATGCGCCGAGCATGGACGTGCTTGAAGTTGTTGCTCAACCGGAGCCGACTCAAACCCCAGAGCCAGCGGTCAGAGACGAACCCGCCCCCACTGCTGAGACACCTACTGCTGCACAGCCCGCTGCTGCAAAACCTGCCACTGCCAAAAGAGAGGAGCTAAAGCGAGAGGAATCGAAACGGGATGAACCTGCTCCCATCGCTGTAAAAATGGTCGAGCGACCAGCCCTTAGCGGGCCTCCCTCACGGGCTGGAGTATCTGCCCATTCACCGGCTAGCTTTACGCCCAACTCTGGAGGAGAGAGTCCTCGCCCTAGCTCGCGTCCAGTGCTGCGAAACGCTAGAACGGAAAGCGGTGAGCCACCAACTACGCCCAGTCAACGCGGACCCCTGCGGAAGCAATCTCCTACCACTCAATCCGGTGAAGGTACTGAGGTGCTGGAGCGCCGTAGAGACCGACCGTCTGCTCCTTCAGACTCCTCTAACCAAGGGCCACCTCGATCGCCCACTCCAGAATTGCGCCGACCCCAACCCATTCGTCCCGGCGCGGGGCCGCGGGAAGCTCCTAGCCGTAATGCTGCTCCTACAGCAGGGGGTGCTGGGGATGATGCTGCTCAGTCCGTTGAAGTAATTGGACTCGATGATCTCCGTCTGCGTCGTCCAACTCCCCCACGAGTTGCCGCTAAAAAAACCAAAGAGTGGGAGGATGGCGAGGATGAGGTTCAAGACTTTCCTCAGAAGGCAGCCAAGGCAGCCACAAAGGGTAAGCGCCGTGGCCCAGTTGTAGAAGATGACGACGACGAGGACTTAACTGATGGCTTGGACGGTGTAGAACCGCTAGTGCAAGTCAGCCTCTCCCTTGCCCGCCCTGCCAAACCGAAGTCTCGTCCAGGACAAATTAAGCCTGTTACGTCGGCTCCTATCTCTGTCGCTCAGCGGGGCGAACGGAAATCGGGTAGCTCTCGCAGTGAGCGGCGTGAACGCCGAGCCGAAGAGGTAAAACCAGAACGTCCAGAGAAAATCACCCTGACGGGCAGTTTGACTGTGCAGGAATTGGCTGAAACTCTTGCTGTACAAGAAACTGAGCTAATCAAGACTCTGTTCTTCAAAGGAATTGCTGCCAACATTAACCAAGTTTTGGATGTTGAAACCATCACTATGCTGGCCCAGGAAATGGGCGTAGAAGTGGAGACTGTGGAGAAGAAAGACTCAGCCCGTAAGGTGACTGAGATGCTAGACGCATCAGACCTGGAAAATCTTATCCGTCGTCCTCCTGTGGTGACAATTATGGGTCACGTTGACCACGGTAAAACAACGCTCTTAGATGCCATTCGCAAAACCAAAGTGGCTCAAGGTGAGGCAGGGGGCATTACCCAGCACATCGGGGCCTACCATGTGGATGTGGAACATGAAGGCAAAATGCAGCAGGTTGTCTTCCTTGACACGCCTGGACACCAAGCCTTTACAGCTATGCGGGCCCGGGGAGCTAGGGTGACTGATATTGCGGTGTTGGTTGTTGCCGCAGATGATGGGGTGCAGCCTCAAACGATTGAAGCGATTAGCCACGCCAAAGCTGCGGAGGTGCCGATCGTCGTAGCGATTAACAAAATCGATAAAGAGTCTGCCCAGCAAGACCGAGTTAAGAACGAATTGATGTCCTACGAACTGGTGCCTGAAGAGTTTGGTGGGGACACCATTATGGTGCCTGTGAGTGCCATGGCTGGCACCAACCTCGATCTTTTGCTGGAAATGATTCTCCTGGTTGCTGAAGTGGAAGACCTCTACGCTAATCCCAATCGCTCTGCGAAGGGAACAGTGATTGAAGCTCACCTGGATAAGGCACGAGGGCCCGTGGCGACTTTCTTGGTGCAGAACGGCACCTTGCGCGTTGGCGATACCTTGGTGGCTGGGTCAGCCCTGGGTAAGGTCAAAGCCATGGTGGACGATCGCGGCAAACGGGTTGATGCCGCTGCCCCTTCCTTCGCTGTAGAAGTTCTGGGCTTGAGCGAGGTACCCGCCGCAGGGGATGATTTTGAAGTCTTCCAGGATGAGAAAGAAGCCAGGGCCCTCGCCAGTGTGAGAACAGACCAGCAGCGAATTTCTCGCTTGCAGCAGCAGGCTTTAGGCGCACGGCGGGTGACTCTGAACAGTTTGTCTGCCAGTGCCCAAGAGGGCGAACTGAAGGAGCTTAATTTGATTCTGAAGGCGGATGTCCAAGGGTCGATCGAAGCAATTCTCAGTTCTCTGAAACAACTGCCACAAAACGAGGTTCAACTCAGGGTTCTCCTCTCCGCCCCTGGAGAGGTGACTGAAACCGACGTTGACTTGGCGGCGGCAAGTTCTGCGGTCATTCTCGCCTTCAACACAACTTATGCCAGTGGTGCTAGACAGGCAGCGGATCAAGCAGGGGTGGATGTGCGAGAGTACAACATCATTTACAAACTCCTGGATGATGTTCAAGGGGCGATGGAAGGTCTGCTTGACCCCGAAATGATCGAGGAATTCCTCGGTCAGGTTGAAGTCCGTGCCGTGTTCCCTGTGGGCAAGGGCTCCGTGGCAGGTTGTTATGTCCTATCCGGTAAGGTAGTGCGTAATGCCAATGTCCGTGTCCGTCGCGGCAGCCAGGTGATCTACGAAGGGGTGGCTGATTCGCTCAAGCGGATGAAGGAAGATGCCAAAGAAGTCAACGCTGGCTATGAATGTGGTATCGGTATAAACAGCTTCAATGAGTGGGCAGTCAGCGACATCATTGAGGTCTTCCGCATGGTGTCAAAGCGACGCACCCTTTCACCGAATTAAGGTGCAGGTTCATCGCCAACTGTTGATTCTCCCCTTTCCATCTGAAGAGAGGGGAGTTTGCTTAACTATCCTTCTTTATTCCCCATCCCGACGTTATGCGCTCCTTCTGGTCTGAGCCGTTTTTATGGATTCACCTTGCTGGACTGGCGGCCCTGCCCCTGTGCCTAGCCTTCTGTCTGCTGGGGTTAGCCGTGGGCGACCCGATCGCGCCTGTGGGATTAGAGTTTGCAGCGGTTGCGGCGGTGGGGATTGCACCAGTCCTTTGGATGCAACTTACCCGTCCGTTCTACATTTTTAGTGTGGTGGCTCTGTCCCTGCGATCGGAGCAATTGACGATTCCCCAACGCCAAATTCTCAACCTGTTCAAAACCAAGTCTGTAAAGGTGCCAGCAATTTTATCGGCTCTGTTTCTGTTATGGGTGCTGGGAAGGCTGTATGATTTGGCTCCGATCGCCAGTGCTGTGGCTCCCTTTCAACCAGAATGGCGGGTGGCAGGATTGCTACTGGCAGGCGTGGCATTTCTCGGTGCAAACCTGTTTTTGCAAATTCCAGTCAGTGTGCTGCGCGTACTAGTAGCCAGTGAAGCAGAGTTCGCCGCAACAGAACCAGCCACTGTAGAAAGTATTCGCCGCGATTTCACAATTCCGGGGTGGCAATTGAACCAAATTTTGCCCCCGATTGTCTCCCTAGCTTCTCCAAAAGACCGTGAATTGAATAACCTGTAGAACCAGGGATCTAATTTAATACGATCCTAGTAAGAATCTGTCACGCGGAGAAAATGGGTGGGAAGCAGGATAACTGAGAAATAGTATGTTTCATCACAATGCTGTCATGATAGATTCAGCTACCTTAAGAAAATCTATTGTTTCCCTTCATCGTTAGTGAATCCCCTCTGGTCAAAAGTGTTTATGGTTAGTTTTCCCCCTTCTTCCAACAACGCTTCTACAGATTTGGAAATTTGGAGTAATCTCAGGCAGGCGATCGCCTCTAGCTCTGGATTCCAACGGTGGCAACTTGAGCGCAATGACGAAACTCGCCCCCAAGATACGAATCTTGACCACCAAGTGCGCCGCTATCTGCGCGAAACGTTAGAGACTTTAGCGTACTAAGGATCGTGGATTAAATAACATGCAACAGTCCTGCTGTATGGGCGAAGCATACCCTTCGGGAAGCAAGCTACGGTAAAGGGATATGATTGAGTTTCAAAGGTTTTTGCCCGAATGCTTCGCCCTTTCCCAGTCTCTAACTTCTGTAAGTTATTTAATTCCTGATCCTAAGGAGATTTCCAGGAAAGCTTATACCAGGCACTGGAAGGGCGTTCGCGTAGCGTGTGCTTTGCACTTAGCCTCCGGGCAGTGACCTTCTGATCGATTCAAGGGCTTATTTGCCGGATGCTTCGCCCCTAAAGCGGTGATATCGCTCAGAAATCTCCTAAGAACTTGCAGGGATTATAGAGCGTCACAGCCAGTTCTTGACTTGATTAATTAAGGTACTGAGTTGGTTATAAACTTGTACGAGACGATCGCCCTCAACCTGTACTTCAGATGTAGGATAATTTTGCATAATCTCTAGCAGCGTCAAATTGCTATCCGGGGTCGCAGATAAAACGATCGCAGCCCTGAGAGCTTGGCGATCGGCGCGACCCGCAGGTGTGTGAATCACCTGTCCCACTTGGTCTAACAAAATTTCTCCAGGCAGACTATTGAGAACCCGATCGAGCAATTGTGGGCTAACATTCACCTTCTCAGTCAGCGCTGTTCGCAATTCCTGAGGGTCGCGTCCTGCCAAAGTTAAATAAGTCTGGAGCGCCGGAGATAGTTCCCCTGTTTCCGCAAAGGTTGCTAATTCGCTCACCGAAATGGATGCTTCAAAGATCCGGTATTTAAGTACAATCTTCTCGGCTGCATTGACGCGTCCCAAATTCAACCCTAGCCAAATTAGAGGTAGCCAAATTAACGTGCGACCGATCGTCGAATTCAGTGATTTCATCGTAGGAGCTGCAATACGAATCATGTTTCAACCATAGGTGGGACTTTGGAACTACGACATCTTACTCCAGAGGTAGTCAGCCGTATTTTAAACTGTTGGGGTTAAGCTATGTGGGCGATCGTCAAACCTTGTTAGCGCTTGTAAATTTAGCATCTGTAAAATTGAAACCGTTTAAGGTGAATTAGAGGATGCCGCAAAAGTTATTCAAGTCATAGGAACTTCGCGAGCAACGTGAAGGTCACCGAGTTTAACTTTCATGTAATCAAGATTAGTTCGTTAAGAGATTTCTAGAAAAGGTTATACCAGGAAACGGAAGGGCATAGCATCCAGACGATAACCTTCTGGTCGATTCAAGGACTTATTTGCAGGATACTCCGCTCCTACAATTGAGTACGCCTAGAGTATAAAAGTAAAGCATACAAGCAAAAGTAGAGTCAACATTATGACGAATCAGGGGTCTTTTCATCACCGTTTTTTGTCAAGAAGCCATCCCATCCGATCGAGAGTTTTGCTGCTTCATGCTGGATTGACCCTGTTTCTAGTGGGCATTGGGAGTGTGGGTCATCCACTGGTTCGGGCAAGTTCGGTCACTCGTCCAGTTGCCGCCGCCTCCTTCCAAATTGCTCAAGCGAGGACTCTCTACGTCAACTCTGCTCTGGGTAACGATAGCGGGGGGGCAGGTACGAGTGAAAGCGTCCCTTACCGAACCATTAACTATGCTTTACAACAAGCGCAACCGGGGACTGTGATCCGAGTTGCTCCGGGAAGTTATACGAGCCAATCTGGGGAAGTTTTTCCGCTGCTGTTAAAGGAAGGGGTGAGTTTGCAGGGAGACGAGTCTACCAAGGGACAGCGGGTTTTGGTGATTGGCAGTGGAATTTATATTAGTCCGTCCTTTGCAAGGCAAAATGTGACAATCCGGGCGGTAAACAATAGTGAGCTACGAGGATTTACGGTGACGAATCCTCAGACTCGCGGCACGGCGTTGTGGGTTGAGTCTGCCAGCCCTAGCGTGAGTGCAAATACTTTCTCGAATAGTCTCCGGGATGGCATTTTTATTACAGGTAATAGTTCCCCCAAGATTTTTAATAATGTATTTATTAAAAATCAAGGCAACGGGATTGCCTTTGCCCGATCGGGTCAGGGCGAAGTGAGGAGTAATCTGTTTCAGGATACGGGCTTCGGGATTGCGATCGGGGGCACGGCCTCACCCTTAGTCGATGGTAATCAGGTGACGCAAAACAACGATGGGATTGTGGTGTCCAATTCGGCTCGCCCTGTGTTGAGAAACAATGTGATTGAAAACAACGTCCGTGATGGCGTGGTGGCGATCGCCGATGCCCAGCCCGATCTGGGGGTGACAGGTAACCCTGGCAACAATATCATTCGCAACAATAGACGCTACAGCATTTACAACGCTACAGCCAAAAATACGATCGCAGCCGTTGGTAACAACGTTGATATCCAGAAAATTTCTGGAAAAGTAGACTTTGTGGCTGCCAATGTTCAGCCCCCAGGTTCTGGGTCGTCCCAGTTTAGAGACGTGCAGGGTCACTGGGCCCAAGCTTACATCGAAGCCCTAGCCTCTAGAGGCATCATCAGCGGATTTCGTGATGGCACCTACCGCCCCAATGACCCTGTAACGCGTGCCCAATTTGCTTCCATCATCAGCAAAGCGTTTACCCCCGCCCCCCAGCGCGCCAGGGTGAACTTTAGTGATGTGCAAACTAACTTCTGGGGCTTCCAGGTGATCGAAACCTCGGTTCAGGGCGGCTTTCTTTCGGGCTATCCAGACGGACTGTTCTTGCCAGATCAGCAGATTCCCAGGGTGCAGGTGTTGGTATCTCTTGCCAGCGGACTGGGATTTCAGCCCGGAAGCACCAATCTCAATGCCGTGTTCCAAGACGCACCGCAAATTCCGAGTTATGCCATCAGTCCTGTTGCGTCAGCTACCCAGCGCCGAATTGTGGTGAATTATCCCAATCCCAAGGAGCTAAATCCGAACCGAGCGGCGACCCGCGCAGAGGTTGCTGCCTTTGTTTACCAAGCATTGGTCAACACGGGCAAAGCAGATGCACTGTCCTCTCCCTACCTGGTGACGCTGCCTTAAGAGAGAGTCGATCGGATCAACAGGTTCACTCTGGGGAACGATCGACCCGAAATAGCCAGATCATCAACGCCACCACTCCCACCTGTAGAGCAAAGTTAGGCAATGTGGAACTAACCTCTTGCCCTGCAATTAACTGGATTAAAAAAATAAATCCCCCAATAAACCCTGAAGCGGCAAAAGCACCGTAAACAAATCGTCTCAGCCCGCGATAAGGGTTCTTCATCTCTGCTCGTAACCGATCGTATTTTTCGGGGCTGAGTGAAGAGGGTTTAGTGTTGGTTATTGTTTTTTTGCTTACAGGTCTCTTTGGATTTGAATTCGTCATGGGGTTAAATTTTTAACAGCGGTTTTAATGGCAGCGATCGTCCTTTGATCATGACAGATTCCATCCCTGCAATACGCTGCCTAGTGAAACTGCCTGGATCAAGCGCAAGACAGTGAGGGTACAAATGTCTACACCACAAACAGTCTTGAAACTGGTAGCCTTTGAAACACTAGTTAGGGCTTAACCTCTTCCTCTAATTTTTGGCATGACTAGCGTAGGCAACCCGTAGGGCTTATACTAATCAATGGGTTATGCCGATGTGGCTCAGGGGTAGAGCACTTGATTCGTAATCAGGCGGTCGTGGGTTCAAATCCCACCATCGGCTTCCACAAAGAAGCTTCAGAGATCCAAGAACTGTAATTAGTTAAGCCGGAATCGCGGTTCTTTTATAGGTTGGCAGGCTCTCCAGTGCTACTGCTAGTTGGAGAAGAAACCTCGCCCATATCGTGGTGTCCGTGGGTGGGACAGGGAGGCGCAGAAACCGAGCGATCGAGCCACCCCGCAGCCTGTTGCAACCTGACCAAGCCCTCTTCAGGTAAATCTTTGAGTAAAAACACTAGGGCGGCGGCGGACAACTCCCTGGCGCGGACTTTACGGTTAGACTTTAGCCGATGCCAATCGCAACTTGTGATGGTCAATCGTTCGAGTAATGCTTGGGCAAGTTCCAAATTACTAAATTCAGATAATCCCGCTAATTTGACTGAAGCGATCTTTGTTGCGGGTAAGTTGGATGAGGGCTGAGCAAGGTCGGGCATAATGATTGCAGTTAATTACGTTAAAGCTACCTCTACTCTACTATTTCTCCCTATCCTCAATGCCCTCACCCCTTGATTCCCCTGCGGCTGATGAACCAGGCGCAACCAAAGCTAACAGTGGAGGCGATCGTCCCCCCAAGGAGCAAAACCCAGAGGAGCGTACCCCAGAAAAGCAGGGCCCAGAAAAGCAAGCCCCAGAAGAGCAAGCCCCAGAAGAGCAAGAATTCGAGCAGGCACTGGAAACAATCGAGCAAGATTTGCAAAACCTGAAACAGCGCTATCTTCAGATTCAGCAAGACCAGCAGCAACGAGCAAACTTGCAAGAGCAGCTTGCGCAAATTCAACGATCTCTCCCCCAGCAGGCAGCAGGGCGATCGGCAAGCCTGAAGGCGGAGCTAAAGCAAATTCGTGAGCGGTTGGAAACGCTGGATGATGCTTTAGAGAGTCGATTATTGTCTTGGAGTAGTTTACGAGAAGTCTTTTGGCAAGCTGTCCGCTTTGGTGGGCTGGGAATTGTGATTGGATGGGTTCTCAAATCCCTTAGTAACTAATCGTTTAAAAGCTAAGTAGTCACAATCAACTCCCTTTAAAGCCATGAAGGCATGAAGTTAAACTTCATGCCTTCATAGCTTTATCGAAGAGCTTGATTCTTGAATGCTACATTTACGTTCAATTAATACTTTTCTAAACTAAGCTTCTGCGGAAGAATCATTGCCGTTATTCCCTGGAGAGGAGTTATAGAGGGCATCCAGTTGTTCGCGGGCATCCTCAACCGTCATAGAGCGCATCACCAATAGAGGTTCATTGATGACGTGGCCCGTGTCATCCAAAAACTCTGGGTGGGGAACAAATTGAAGGTGAGCAGTCCGAGACCGCGATGAAGTTGAGGGTCTTGGGGATGTGGACCAACCTGTTCTAGAGTCAGATCCCAAAACCATCATATTGCGTAGCAAATTACCGATCGCCAAGAAAGCGAGGACGGTAAAGGCAATGACGTAAAGTAAGTGCATTAAGTGAAACATTTGCTTCTCCAGTGAATGCTGAACAGTTTCCTGCTAGCCAAAATTGGTTTTTATAAGAATTGCGTTAGCGGTTTGAGCGAACTAACTTGCTTTGTAAACTCTTTCTCTCATACTTCCAGATGTCTCATCGTTCCGATTCAAGTCCTCCTTGAGAAGAACGCTCGGTACGAAAGCGAACGGCAACTTGCCAACACTCCATCAGCAGACGGTGCCAAGGCATCAGCACTTCGGTTTCAACACCAACCTGTCCTTCAGTGACTTTGAGTAAAAGCTGAGTCGTATTCACTTCTTTTTGAGCCTGCTTAACTCGATTCAGTAATTCAGCCTGTTTACTAGATTCTAAGAAATCAATCTTCTCATTTTCTAGCAACGTTTGCGATCGGCCAAACCAGTAAGTGAAATCTTCCAACAGAGGCTCTAGTAGACTTGTGAGAAAGTTAGGCTCTGAAGAGTTAGAACTAGACATGTTTCAAAAATAAACTCATATTCGTCTAATCTTAACATTATTTACATTTCGTAACACAGCTCAAATAAACCAAATGAATATTTTGTCACAAGCTGCTGAAGCTGAAAGTCAGGAGCTACACCCAACAGACATAATATAGAGGCAATGTCATCCAATAAAAGGGCCCGTGATTCATGCCTTCGGAACAATCTGAGAACGCCCAACCTGAGAAAATTTATCTGCCGCGCACGAGCGAATCTGAACTTTTACAGAAGATTCGTCACACCGCCTCCCATGTTATGGCAATGGCGGTGCAGAAGCTGTTTCCTAAGGCGCAGGTGACGATCGGGCCCTGGATTGAAAATGGCTTTTATTACGACTTTGACAGCCCAGAACCATTTGCCGAAAAGGATCTGAAGGCAATTAAGAAGGAGATGATCAAAATCATCAACCGCAAACTGCCAGTTATGCGTGAGGAAGTCAGCCGCGAGGAAGCAGAACGGCGGATTAAAGCCATTAATGAGCCTTACAAGCTGGAGATTCTGGAGGGCTTGCAGGAACCGATCACGATTTATCACTTGGGCGACCAATGGTGGGATTTGTGTGCTGGGCCCCACGTTGAGAATACGGCGGAACTAAAGCCAGACGCGATCGACCTCGAATCGGTGGCTGGAGCCTACTGGCGCGGCGATGAAACCAAGGCGCAATTGCAACGGATTTATGGCACGGCTTGGGAAACGCCGGAACAGTTAGTGGAATACAAGCGCCGCAAAGAGGAGGCACTGAAGCGTGACCACCGCAAGTTAGGTAAAGAACTGGGGTTGTTTATCTTTTCTGATCTGGTTGGCCCCGGCTTGCCGCTCTGGACCCCAAAGGGAACGATTTTGCGATCGACGCTACAAGATTTCTTACAACAGGAACAAATCGAGCGCGGCTATCTGCCTGTGGTCACGCCGCACATTGCGAGAGTGGATTTGTTCAAAACCTCTGGGCACTGGCAGAAGTATCACGAAGATATGTTCCCGCTCATGGCAGAGGATGACGACGCTCGCCTTGGGGAGCAAGGCTTTGTGATGAAGCCGATGAACTGTCCCTTTCACATTCAAATTTATAAAAGTGAGTTGCGATCGTATCGAGAATTGCCGATGCGGTTGGCGGAGTTTGGTACGGTCTACCGCTATGAACAGTCTGGAGAGTTGGGCGGATTGACTCGTGTGCGGGGCTTTACGGTAGACGATGCTCACCTGTTTGTGACACCAGAGCAACTCGATCAAGAGTTTCTCAACGTGGTGGATTTAACTCTATCGGTATTCAAAAGTCTCCAATTGAGTAATTTCAGGGCGAGGCTGAGTTTTCGTGATCCTGCTTCTGACAAATACATCGGGTCGGATGAGGCGTGGGACAAGGCAGAGGGGGCGATTCGTCGGGCTGTGGAAACCTTGGGCATGGATCACTTTGAGGGCATTGGTGAAGCTGCCTTCTATGGTCCCAAGTTAGATTTCATCTTTCGAGATGCGCTCGATCGCGAATGGCAGTTGGGTACGGTGCAGGTCGATTACAACTTGCCAGAACGGTTTGACTTGGAGTACGTGGCAGCGGATAGCACCCGTAAGCGCCCCGTAATGATTCACCGCGCCCCATTTGGCTCCCTGGAGCGGCTGGTAGGGATTTTGATCGAAGAATATGCTGGAGACTTCCCCCTGTGGTTGGCTCCGGTGCAGGCGCGGTTGTTGCCTGTAACAGAGGAGCAGTGGCCGTTTGCCCAGCAGGTGGCCACACAAATCCGATCGCTCAAAGTTCGGGTTGAAGTGGACGAGAGCAGTGAACGCTTGGGCAAAATGATCCGCAATGCAGAAACCCAGAAAATTCCCGTGATGGCAGTGATCGGGGCTAAGGAAGTGGAGGCGAACGCGCTCAGCATCCGTACTCGTGCCAGCGGAGATTTGGGCGTTTTACCTGTGGCTGAAGTGTTGCAAAAGCTAGCTCAGGCAGTGGGCGATCGGACGAGTTTGTAACCAGTTTGTGACTGTAGAATAACTCCAAAGAGGTGTAAAATTATGTCGATCGAACTCACGACAGACCTAACTACAGAATCAACTCAGACTTCTGCAATCGCTGATTGGCAACCACCTGAGCCGCCTACTGATTTAATCTTTGATGATGGAATACCTTTGGAAAACTACCGTCACCGCCTAGCTATGAATTTGCTGATTGATTCCATCGAACAGCATTGGCTCGATCGCGATAATTTCTTCGTGGGAGGCAATATGTTTCTCTACTACAGCAGCACTCAGGCTCGGAATCAAGACTTTCGGGGCCCCGATTTCTTCGTGGTACTAGGAGTGGATGGTCGCCGCTCTCGTAAGGGGTGGGTCGTATGGGAAGAGAATGGACGCTACCCCGATGTCATTATCGAACTCCTATCCCCTAGCACGGCTGCTATTGATAGAGGCCCTAAAAAAGTTCTCTATGAACAGACTTTTAAGACCTCCAACTACTTTATTTTCAATCCTTTTGATGCCAACTTATTTGAAGGATGGCACCTTGACGTGAATCAAGAGTATCAGCCTTTGGAACGCAACGATCGGGGCTGGCTCTGGTGCGAATCTTTAGGCTTATGGTTGGGAGCTTGGGAGGGGACATTCCACAAGGATGAAGCGGAGTGGTTACGATTCTACGATCAGAATGGCGACTTGGTATTGCATATGAATGAGGCAGCCCAACAACAGGCAGAACAGGCTCAACAACAGGCAGAACAGGCTCAACAACAGGCAGAACAGGCTCAACAACAGGCAGAACAGGCTCAACAACAGGCAGAACAGGCTCAACAACAAACAGAACAGGCTCAACAAATTGCTACCCGACAGTTGCTGCGGCTGCTGCAATTGCGTTTTAGCGCTGTTCCTGAGACGCTAGAAACTCAGTTACAAACTGTGGGTTTGGAGCAATTGGACAGGTTGGGAGAATTGGCGCTAGAGGTAGAATCGATCGCCCAATTTGTCAATCATTTAGATGAAGTATAAAACCTCACTTTACTGAGAAAGTCAGAGTCTCTAGAAAAGTGGGATCGCTGCTCCCAAGGATGCATCCAAGTTATTCAAAGTTGTTTGCAGCAGGGTCAGTTCGTGGCGCTTGCTGATGAGGTTAGGGGTTTCGGGAGGGGGCTGAAAGGTGAGGGCGTGCTGTGCCTTGGGTTGGTAGCGATCGACGATCGGCAACCCTTGGAGACTGAAGCGACTCAAATACTCCTTGGCAGCATCCTCATAGGCTTGGGTGCAACGGGCGCGATACCCGTCATCGGATTGGGGTTGGGGCAGTTCCATATTTTGCGTTAGCAAGTAGGATGCGCCTCCCGCCACAGCAGCGCCGATCGGGCCTCCAAACAGAAACCCGATCCCAGTAGCGACTGCAACAGAATTAGGGTCAATCTTCTGGGAAGTCGTTGGGGTTGGGGGTGGAGGCAAAGACACCGAGGGAGGGCTAGAGAAGGGGATCACTAACCCCTCAAGACTAGGCTGACCAAACATTTCCGTGGCTTGTGTAACCCATTTCACCACGGCTTGCTGATGCTCCAGCAGATCCCGTCGGAATGCGCCCTGCTCCCAAGCATTGAAGCTCCCCCGTTCCAAAGCGGAAGCGGCATCAGTTTGGTAGCGATCGACCAGCGTGGAGAAAGAAAGCCAGTCCCGCAACACGATCATACTTCCAGCGAACCCTTGCTGGAGAAGCTTTTCAGCCCGTTGTTTGATTTGTAATTTAGCAGTGTAATTTTGATCTACTTCGCCGACTTCCGCCCCAACCTGTTCCACTTTTGCCTGAAGCGCCCGTTGTACTTGGGTTGCTATAGCCACAATGCGGGGCAACCGTGTGCCTTCTGCATTGCCTTGGTGACGACTGGCAACGATCGCTTGCAGGGCCGATTCAAACATCGGTAGCCCTGTAACATTGGCGGCCGCCATGTCGCCCTTCAATCTGGCTCTCAAAGCGGGTAAGGCATCCACGCGATAGAGGTTGCTCACCCCATCCGGCAAATCTGCCCGGAAGCTTTCGGCTACAAAGCGCAGACGGCTTTGGACTTGCTTTTGGTCTTCGGCTTCCAGCAGGTTGATGAAGTTTGCCACGAACACCACGGTTTTGATGCCCCGATCGAGCAGCCAGTCCCGCAAATTTTCCCGTTCTCCCAAGGTCATCAGCTTGCGAGCGTCCAACACCTGCACCACCAGATCGACCGTCAGAAGTTGATCCCGGACGAGGGCATCCTGGGCTTCCCGATCGTTTGTGCCGGGTAAATCCAAAAGTTCCACCCCATTTTGCAGAAACGGATGGGGACAAAAAATCTGAACAGAGGAGACATCTTGGCGCATTTGCCGATCGCCATCCAACAGGGCAAACTGCTTCAAAACTTCGGTGCCTGATTCTGCAATTTCCGTGCCATTGGTTAGCACAATGCGGGTTCGCAGTTCCTCGCCGTAGCTGACTCGAATCGCGGCTCCGGTAGTGGGGATCAGATCGATAGGCAGGGCGCGATTGCCCAACAATGCATTCAGCAGCGTTGATTTACCGTAGTTGAAAGGGCCAAACACGGCGATCCGAAAGCTGGAACTAACGGCGTGATTGCACACGGCTAGTCCATCTTGGTGTAACTGTGGGTATTGCTCCCGATCGAGCAGTCCGAGGGCCGATCGTAGGCTCTCCACCAGTTTCTCAGCTACATCTTGTCCCATATTGGCAACTCTCCGTGGTGATCCCCACTGAATTAAAATAGAGTGCATCCCAGTTTTGCAACCGCCCGATCCACCCTCACCCTAAATCCTTCTCCCTGGGGAGAGGGACTTTGAATTCCGGCTCCCTTCTCCCCAGGGAGAAGGGTTGGGGATGAGGGCGGATCGGAGATCTGCAAAAGTGAGATGCACTGAATTAGGATATGGCTGATAGCAGATTACGGTAGGCCGTTTCCACGCCTTGCTGCTGAACAGAGATGTCCGACTCCAACGTGCGGAGGCGAGACAGTTCCGCGCCCCGATTGATTTCACGACATTCTTTCTGTTGTAGCAAATTATCCAATTCAGCCTTACGTGCTTGAATGTCCTCATTGATGCGCTTGATCACTTCGCGTTCGTAGGCATCAAAGCATTCCTGCACGGCTGTGTGAATCGGGGCCCATTGTTCCTGAGCAATGCGGGGCAAGTGCTGCATCAGTTCCTTTTTAATGCCTTTGACCATTTCCTTGCGGGCATGGTCGGCTTGAAAGACTCCGATCCCCAAACTGACAAGGGGAATGGCGATCGGCCCCAACACGGCAGCAAAGATCGCCCCCAAACTGACTGTCGTAATTAAGTTAAACAAAATACTTTTCCAGTCAAATCCCACTCCAGCCAGAGCGATCCCCGCAATGTTTCCCGAAGCCATGGATACCAGACCCATGGCCCAATTGGCCCAACTAGGGGAAGCATTGGAGTCTGTTGTGGTGCCGGGACGGGGTTCCAAGCGTTGTCCAGTGAGCTTTTCGGTCATTTGATCCGTGACGCGGGCGTAGGATGCACCATACTCGGCGGCACTGCGGGAAAGTTGGGCAAAGGCATCATTCAATTGATGTTCTGCCGTCAAGTTCCAATCAAAAAACTTGTCATTGACATACTGCTCAAAGGCTCTCTGCAAGGCAGCATTAAACTCCTCACGTTTACCTTGATTCAGGAAATCCATGAAATTGATGTCGGGTTGATAGCGCAGAAAGTCGGTTTCAAAGGTGCTTTCCAGCTTCAAGACATAGGTGCGGAAGGAGTCGGCGATCGATCGAGAACGTCGATCGCGGGCCCCTCTAATCTCGTCCTTGAACTGATCCCGAATGTTGCTCAGCTTCGTAAATTCTGGCTCTACAGAGCTAATCCGCTGTTTGAGTTGGTCAATATCTTGATCCAGCAATGGAATGCGACGTTTGACAGCCTCCTGAATGCGGTTGTTCGTTTGCTGTGCCAACGTCCTGGCTTGCCGAAGTTCGGCGATCGCCCGCTCCTGGGTCAAAAACGTATTCAGCGCCCCCATAAACTCTGGAAAGCCGGTTCCGTCCAAGGGTAGGGGCGGATTTTTCAACCGCCGACGCAACGCCGTAATTGCCGTGATGGGAAACACACGCTCTTCATAGACATCGTGACCATCCACTAGGCAATATTCAGCTAAGTTGGAGTGAAAAACTTGCCGCAGCCTGCCTTCTGCTTCCTGTAGCTCGGTGGCATCGTCGGGATCAATCAGGCTCTCCTTAATTTGATCCCAGGCATTGATCAGGAAGAAAACCGTTAAGCCACGCCCTTTGATGTAGTTTTCCAGGTAACGGCGCTCTCCCAAAGTGCAGGGCTGGGAAGCCCGCATCACAAACAAAATGGCATGACAATTATTGATATAGCCAAGAGATAACTCGTTACGCGCTTCAGTGTCATTGAGTCCAGGGCTGTCTACAATCTCGATTCCCTTTTCCAGTAAGGCTAGGGGATATTCCACAACTGCGTAATCAACCCCCGGAAAGGCTTCTTTTTTTGCCTCTTCCAGTTGCTTCGCCTCAGCGGGATCGATCGTATACAACCGTTTAAAGGTAGGGAAATCATACTTTTCGGGGCTTCTACCGTCATTGAAATGCACGGTGACTTGCTTTTCTGATCCGTATCGCAATACCGTCAGTACCGCAGTGCAGGGATTGACATCGCTCGGCAGTAGATTTTCGCCAATCAGGGCATTCAGGAAGGTACTCTTGCCACGCTTCATGTCGCCCAACACCAAGAGCCGAAAAACTCCCTCACGCAAGTTTTTGCTGACGATCGTAATATCCTCAATATCCCGCGTCAACCCGAACTGTCCTGAAGACTCAATTCCTAAGGACTCCGCTTGGCTCAGGGTTTCAGCCATCTTTGCCAAATATCCCGCCACCTGCTGTCGCACTTTGCCGACGCGATCCAGGTCATTAATGAAGCGATCGGCCTCGATTGTGTAACTCATAGAAATCTTTTGGTAAGGAGGAGCTTAAGAGATGAGAGATCCGGCTACGAAGACAAATAGAATGCTTGCAGGATGGGACAGGGTAAGATCCCGGCATCCCCAGAATTCCCAAATGTGCAGGCTGACCCAACATAAAGCAAAGGCGAGAAAAAACTTTCTCGCCTTTGGTGTCTTTCAGTGATTTACTAATTTGGGTTCATTGCTGGCCGGGCTGATTGGTTAGCTCCCGGCTTGGCAAAGGCAATGTTCTCCAGCACCCGAACCGCCTGAGCATACTGGGGATCATCCTTCGTACCAATCAGTTTAGGATTGGAAGCCAGAAACTGCTTTTGGGTATCGGATAAATCCACCTTGATGTCGGGGACAATTCCTTTCTGGCTGATGTCTGTGCCGTTAGGGGTGTAGTAGTGGGCGATCGTCACTGCCAAGCCAGAGCCATCGGACAGGGCGTGTACAGACTGCACTAATGCCTTCCCAAAGGTTTGGCTACCAACCACTTTGGCCCGACCGTTATCCTTCAGCGCTCCGGTGAGAATTTCGCTGGAACTGGCTGAGTTGCCATCCACCAATACTACCAGAGGCAGTTTGGTCAGGGCACTCCGATTGAGCTTGATTTCGTCGCTGTCGCCCTTGCGGTCTACGGTACGAACGATCGCGCCATTGTCCATCCACATCCGCGAGATTTCAATGCTAGCTTGCAACAAACCACCGGGATTGCCCCGCAGATCTAGCACGAAACCATCTACTTTCTGAGCTAGCAGTGCCTTGATTGCCGAGTTCATTTGCTCTGCGGCGTGACTACTGAATTCGTTCAAGCGAATGTAGCCGACTTTGGACTGTCCTTCCTGCTTCAAAGAGTAGGTGACTGTTTTCAGTTCAATGCGCGCCCGAACGAGGGGAACGTCAAACTCGCCCTTAAATTCACGGGAAAGCCGCAGCTTTACCTTAGAACCGACTGATCCCCGAATTAGGTCTGAAGCTGCTTCTACAGTCATCCCTTGAGTCGGCTTGCCATCAATTTCCAGAATCCGATCGCCCGCTTGAATGCCGGCTTTGAGGGCAGGGGAGTTATCGATCGGTTCAACCACGGTCAAAACCTTGGTCTGTTCATTCACCTCTAACCGAATGCCTACGCCCGATAGCTCGCCTGATGTTTGATTTGTCAGGGACTCAAATTGCTTCGGGTTCATGAAGCGGGTATAGGGGTCTTGCAGCTTCTCCAGCGCTCCCCGAAGGGCAGTATACGCATCTTCACGAGAGGTGTAATTTTTGCTCAGCAGGCTTTGTCTGACTGCTTGCCAATCGACTTGATTAAAGGTTCCATCAACATATTCCCGGTTCACAATCTGCCACGCTTCATCCACAATTTGCTTGGGACTATCTTGCAAGGCAGCTTTGACAGAGCGGCTCAGTCCGGGGACAAACAAGTACATGGCTCCGGCAGTTGCGATCGTCCCGCCAATGAGCAGAGCTTGAGACAAAAGAGGGCGCTTAAGAAATTGATTCATTGAGATTCGCTGGAGTAAGTTAGGTTAAAAATTCAAAAAGTTAAATTCAACAATCTGGCAGATACAAAGCAGAGATTCACCCCATCTGTCACAAAGCACAGAGTTGAAAACAAGACAATTCGGTAGGTTTCCAGGAGACAATTTCGTTGCTTAATTTAAGGCTGAATGATCACTCCACACATGTTCCATTCTGGCAATTCTTGCCATGCTACTCACAGAACCTATACCCGTTATATCAACCAGGATGACACATGGGTCAGCTAACGTAGGGATATTTCATAGAATCCTCTAGTTTGTCTAAATAGCTCGCTCAGAGATTAGCTTTAGAATATCCAGAGCTTTCAACCCTCCCATGGCAATTATGTGACAGTTTAAAGAGTGGCTTAGTGACTGAAGTTACAGAGTTATACTGCTGCGGCAAGGAGCAGCGGGACTCGATACGAGTGCAGGCTGGTAGAAATACAGCACTTTGCAAGTCTATTAGGTACATCGAATTTCGCTATTGAAGGCGAGGGGTTATATATTTTGTACGGCATTGATCTGCAAAGTGCTGTAACTGAGCAGCCAACTCAAAACTCAAAACTCAAAATAAGCCTCCTCATAGGTCAGAAACTTCTGCCATGCTGCATTGGGAACACGGTGTAAATCTGGGTTCCGAGCCATCCGACCCTTGGGAGTGATCCCCCAAACCCCCTTCTAGGGGACGAGACGCTTCCCCCAGACCCCCTCCGAAGGTGTTAATTTTGGGAGGAGAAAAGCGCTTCGCTTTGCTGGGGATGCAAGGGTTGTGACGCTAGGAAGCCGATCGTCGCGTCACCAACCTAATTTTTATTGCTGCATCACCCCGGCCAATACTTCGGACAGTTTTTGTGGAGGTGCTGGAAACACTGTTGTACAGCCAATATAGACCCTCACCCTAAGTCCCTCTCCCCTCTTGGGAGAGGGACTTCAATCCGGCTCCCCTTCTCCCGTTCTGGGAGAAGGGGTTAGGGGATGAGGGCTAGCTATCGCAAAAATGTCCGAACTATTGCCCGGCATGACCTTGTTTTATACCAGCCTTTGTCGAGTGCAGAAGTAAATTCAGCCTGAAATTCAGGTACACAGCGAACTTTAGGCACTCAGCGGCCAGTTTCTGAGATTTGGCTCCGCTAAACTGGAGTCTGAGGAGGAGTAGGTGTAGGTGGTTGCGGGCTAAGGCAGTTTTTACGAACTGAATTAGTCTGAGGAAAGTCCGGACTCCCGAAGGACCAAACTTGCTGGGTAACGCCCAGTGCGAGCGATCGTGAGGATAGTGCCACAGAAAGATACCGCCAGAAAAGCAATAACTTGCTCTTTTGGTAAGGGTGCAAAGGTGCGGTAAGAGCGCACCAGCAGTGTCGAGAGGCACTGGCTCGGTAAACCCCGGTTGGGAGCAAGGTCAGAGGAACATGGGTTGGTCTTTTTCCAGTTTCGCTCCTGAGTACCGCTAGAGGCGCTTGGTAACAAGCGTCCCAGATAGATAACCGCCCTCTTGGTGTAAGCCAAGAAGAACAGAACCCGGCTTATGTCCTGCTCCTCCTTTTTATTATTTTTTAATGTAGGGATTGTAGAATTCCAGAAGATTCAGTCTTTTAGGGACAAATTGAGTATTGCTAAAAAATTAGAAGCCTGGGCGATGTGCAACTTAAAGTCTGCCCTCATCCCCCAGCCCCTTCTCCCCTAGGGAGAAGGGGAGCCGACCCTAGTTTTAGCCCCTCTCCCCTTCTGGGAGAGGGGTTGGGGTGAGGGCGGTTCGGGAAAGTTGCACATTGCCTAAGCCTGGTTCTACAAATTCTCAAAGTCCTGATCCCAGATTAACGTTGATTGCTTGAACCCTCTAAATTACCCCCACCGTCAGCAGCAATTGCAAAATCTGGTGCAGAAGTTGGGACTTTCTGCCCAGGCTCCTGTCCATTGGTCATTGCTGGATTTAGCGTTGACCCACCCAACTGTATCGGCTCAGGCGAACTACGAGCAACTTGAGTTTGTGGGGGATGCCGTGGTGCGATTGGCGGTGGCGGAGTTTTTGCTGGAAATCCATCCTGATTTTTCGGTGGGTGAGTTTACGGCATTGCGATCGGTGCTGGTGAGCGATCGGGTTTTAGCCCAACTTGCCCGCCACTATGGATTAGAGCGCTATTTGCTTGCATCCAGTAGTACGATCGCTGACAAAAATGGGGAGGCATCCCGCATGGCAGATGCCTTTGAAGCCGTTTTGGGAGCGCTTTACCTCAGCACTCACAATTTAGAACTGGTTCGTCCTTGGTTAGATGTGCATTTGCACCAGTTAGCTGCTGAAGTCTACGCCGACCCCGCTCGCCTCAACTACAAAGCTGCCTTGCAGGAACTTACCCAGGGACACTATAAAACCCTGCCGGAGTATCGCGTTTCTGAGCAAACCCAGTCCCAAGGTGATCCCCATCGCTTTATGGCAGAAGTTTGGCTCCAGGGAAAGTTGCTCGGTCAAGGTAGCGGCCGCTCGATCAAAGCTGCTGAACAAGCCGCCGCACAAACTGCTTTTGCTACTTTTCGCGCAGAGATTGGTGGGGGGTAGGGCATTCGTCATAGAGCATTAAAGATCGTGGATTTAATGTGGAATCGTTCCCATGTAGGGGCGAAGCATTGGGGTGATAATCTCTGTAAATGTCCAAAATCTTTGGCCCAATGCTTCGCCCCAGACATGACGGCACATCACCAAAGAGGGTGAAGGCAATCGAATTTAGTCCCGGAAGGGCGAAGCATTGGGGCGATAATCTCTGTAAATGTCCAAAATCTTGGGCCCAATGCTTCGCCCCTACTCCGTCACCCTCCCACTCTGTCACTCCCAAACTCCATGTCAAACCAAACTCGCATTGCTGTACTAGGAGCCGGACGCTGGGGCATCCATTTGGTGCGAAATTTTTTACGCCTTCCCCAAGCGTGTCTGGTTGCTGTGGTTGATCCCAATCTCGATCGCCTATCCCATCTCTCAAAGCAGTTGCAGCTAGGGGAGGAGATCAAGTTACTAACGGATTGGTCAATAGCACTGGAACTACCCTTGGATGCAGTGGTAGTCGCCACACCCGCCACCACCCATTACCCCTTGGTCTCAGCAGCCCTGAAACAAAACCTCCATGTTTTGGCAGAGAAACCTTTGACGATCGATCCCCAGGAGGCGATCGAACTCTGTGATTTGGCGGAACAACACCAACGGCAACTTGTGGTTGACCAGACCTATCTGTTTCATCCAGCGGTCGATCGGGCCAAAACTGCTCTCCAAACTGGCATATTGGGCGATTTGCGCTACGGCTACTCCACCCGCACTCATTTGGGGCCAGTGCGCCACGATGTTGATGCGCTTTGGGATTTAGCGATTCATGATATTGCCATCTTCAACCACTGGCTGGGACAGCTTCCGGTGCAAGTGCAGGCCAAAGGAACCGTGTGGCTACAGCCTGCGCTACCGGATTTAGTCTGGGTCACACTGACCTATGCTGATGGTTTCCAGGTTTTTATTCATCTTTGCTGGCTCAACCCTGACAAGCAGCGCAGATCGGGGATTGTGGGGAGCCAAGGGAGCTTAATTTTCGATGAGTTAGCCGCTGAGCCGCTCGTGATCCAACATGGAGAGTTTGAAGTGGCTTCAGGGACGAAATCTCTCTATACTCCAGTGAACCAGCGTCGAGAGGTGTTAGCTATGGAGCCGTTGGAGCCGTTGCAGCAGGTTTGCAGCCATTTTCTCGACTGTGTGCGATCGAATACCCCCTCCTCTATTTCCTCTGGGCGAGTTGGTGCGGAATTGGTTCGCATTCTCGCAGCACTAACTCAGTCCTGGCAGCGATCGGGTGAACCCGTACAGATTTAGCAGCTTTCCTCACCTACCTTTCCCTACCCCCTAATCCTTAATTAGCGAATAACCCATCTTAACAACCTTGAAAGCATCATGACCTGTTGAGATTTGGTGCGTTATGCTGCTGCTAACGCAATTTAATAACTTTAGACTCAGAGGTTATAGCACTTTCGACCTACTTTAGTTCTATTTGGCCTGGTCAGGATAAAAACTTAATGATCGATATTCTGTGGCTTTTGGTTTGTTCAGGACTCGTGTTTTTGATGCAGCCAGGGTTTATGTGCCTGGAGTCAGGGTTGACGCGATCGAAGAACAGCATTAACGTCGCCATCAAAAACTTCACTGACTTTGGCGTGTCCGTTGCTCTCTTTTGGGCCTTTGGGTATGCGCTGATGTTCGGTGCCACCCACTCTGGTTGGGTTGGACTCGACTCCTTTTTTATCAGCATTGAATCCACTGACAAACTCGCCGCTTTTTTTCTATTCGAGGCGATGTTTTGTAGCACGGCGACCACGATCGTCTCTGGTGCCGTCGCCGAACGAATGAAGTTCATCGCCTACCTCATTGTCGCCTGCATTGTTTCTGGCTTAATTTATCCCATCTTTGGTCATTGGGCTTGGAATGGCATCAACGTAGGAACCCATGTAGGCTGGCTGGGGAGGCTGGGTTTCGTTGATTTTGCTGGCTCTAGTGTGGTGCATAGTGTCGGCGGCTGGGTTTCCCTTGCCACTCTGCTCGTCATTGGTCCGCGGGCAGGGCGATTTGCGGCAGATGGCTCCATTTGCAAAATTAATGGCTCCAACTTGCCCCTCTCAGTTTTGGGCGCTTTGTTGCTCTGGTTAGGCTGGCTGGGCTTCAATGGTGGCAGCACTCTGACGCTGAATGAACAAGTTCCCAGCATTGTGGTGCATACGGTTTTGGCGGGAGTTGCGGGGATGATTACGACCTTAGCTGTGGGATGGCGGCAGCGCAAAGTTCCAGAGGTAGAGTCTTTGATTAATGGCTCCTTGGCTGGATTGGTTTCCATCACTGCATCCTGTCATGCGGTCACCACGCCAGAAGCGGTGATTATCGGCGGTGTGGGCGGAGTCGTGATGCTGCTGCTCACTGATGTGCTGAAGCGATCGGGCATTGACGATGCCGTAGAAGCTGTCCCCGTGCATTTGGGAGGTGGCATTTGGGGCACCCTAGCCGCTGGCTTGTTTGGCGACCCAAAACTGCTGCACACGGGGCTAAGTTGGGGTCAACAACTGACCGCTCAGTTAATCGGTGTCGGCGTAGCGTTTGTGTGGGCGTTTGGGTTGACCTATCTGCTACTGCGGGCGATCGATCGCGTCTTCCCCTTGCGGGTTTCAGCCGAAGATGAGCAAATGGGGCTGAACGTTTCTGAACATGCCGCCAAGACCGAAATCCTCGATCTCTTCAGCGTCATGGATGCCCAGGCAAAAACCCAGGATTTGAGCCTGCGAGTCCCAGTGGAACCGTTTACCGAGGTGGGACAAATTGCCGATCGCTACAACCAGGTGATGAATGTCTTAGAAGAAGCAGTCAGTCGCACAGAGGCGATCGTCAAAACTGCCACCGATGCCATCATCACCTTCACCGCCCCCACCCTAGAAATCTTGACCGCCAACCCCAGCACCGAACTCATCTTCGGGCGTTCTCCCAGCGAATTAATTGGTCTGTCGATTCACCACCTTGTCGATCGGTTCACAGATCCAAGCGATCGTCCTGTTGCTCCTGCCAAGACAACCGGAGTGCAATCAGGGCAATATGAATTGACCGGACGGCGCGCCACGGGTAAAGCGTTTCCCCTGGAAGCCGCAATCACCGAGGCTAAACTGGGGTCTGGCTCTTTTTACACTGGCACCTTTCGGGATATTTCCGATCGCAAACAAGCAGAAGCCAAACTCACTCAAGCCAACGCCGAAATCCGCAACCTCAACAAACAACTCAAAGCGGAAAACCAACGCATGTCCGCAGAACTGGAAATCTCCCGGCAACTGCAACAAATGCTCTTACCCACGGATGCCGAACTGGATCAAATTGAAGGGTTGGAAATCGCTGGGTTCATGGAACCCGCCACAGAAGTGGGCGGCGATTACTACGATGTCCTCGCCCACAAAGATGGGGTGAAAATTGGCATTGGGGATGTGACCGGCCACGGCTTAGAAAGCAGTGTCCTCATGCTGATGGTACAAATGGCAGTGCGAACCCTGCTGAGCAGCCAGGAAACCAACGCCACACAATTTCTGAGCGTGGTGAATCGAGCCGTTTATGCCAATGTGCAACGCATGAACTCCGGCAAAAATATGACTCTGGCTCTCCTAGACTACCAAAACGGTCACCTGTGCCTCAGCGGGCAACACGAAGAAATGATCCTGGTTCGTGCTGGTGGCGTGGTAGAGCGAGTTGATACGATCGATTTGGGATTTCCGTTGGGACTGGAAGCAGAGATATCTGAATTTATTCACCAAATTGAATTTACCCTGTATCCCCAAGATATTGTTATCCTTTATACCGACGGCATTACCGAGGCAGAGAATTCAGCGAGAGAACAGTACGGAGTGGAACGACTGTGCCAGATTGTCAGCAACAACTGGCAGCGATCGGCAAAGGAGATCCGGCAAATCGTGATCGATGATGTCTGGCAATATATCGATAACCACATCATTTATGACGACATCACGCTGCTAGTGATTAAGCAAAAATAATTACACCCACTATTTGGTAATTTAAGGATCAGGGTGTGTGATTGATTAAATCTGAAGAATGCTTCACCGTAACATTTGACCCATTTACCCCGATCGAGTTCCGAGTTCTTGTAGGTAGCTATTGATACCAATTAATTTATGGTGTCGCTTTAATCGTCTGTTGACCTGAGTTTAAAACCAATGCAAACGCACCCCTATGACTCAGATATTTGGTGATTTCATCGAAGAACTGCCCGTTAAACCCGAACATTTAACGATTCAGTTCTTTCCCAGTTCTGTTTCCTTGAAACAACGCTGGCGTAACAATGGGTTATCGGCAGACTTCATGGCAGATTATTTCGCAACATTCTTTCCTGGAGATGAAAATAGTACTCACAAGAATCCCAAGCAAGCAGAGATTAAAAGCACCGTTAGCTATATCGCCAATGAGCTACTCGAAAATGCTATGAAGTTCAGTGACGAAACAGCTTTAGCGCCGGTGACTCTGACGTTACAAATGCAACAGAACAAAATTACATTCACCACTACAAATACAGTTCCTCCTGAAAACGTAGATGATTTTCAGAGCTTTCTCATAGCACTAACCACTTCAGACCCCAATGAGCTTTATCTGCACCAACTAGAAAAGAATGCAGTGGATGACAGTATGGGTTCAGGATTAGGGTTGTTGACTATGATGAATGATTATTTAGCCAAAATAGGGTGGAAATTCCAGACGACTCAAATCCAACCCGAAGTGATTATGGTTACCACGATGGTGCAGTTAGTTCTGTGAGGTAGTGAAAATTAAGCTATTCATAGATCAGTGTTGATCAATGCTGCATCGCTAAAACTTAGACCGCAAAGAATGTGTAAGGGAGCCGATTGGTGTGGTGAAAGAAATTAAAACTGATGATTATCGCATCTGGTACGATTCAACGATCGAAACCGTCACCTGCCAAGGTTCATTTCGTCTCACAGGTATGCAAGAATATGCCCCAATTGTAGAATTACTCAATGAAGCAGCGACACAGGAGTCGCTTCAAATTACCCTGGATGTGCGCGACTTGGAGTTTTTGAATAGCTCTGGAATCAATGTCCTCTCCAAATTTGTTATTAACATCCGTCAGCAGAAAACCAAGCAAATCACAGTGCGGGGATCGGATGATATTCCGTGGCAGGAAAAATCCCTCAGAAACTTACAGCGCCTCATGCCAAGCTTACAGCTGGAGATGGAATAAGGAGTCTAGGCTTTTAGCTATCTCAGGTCTTATACCTAGTGCAGCCTAGTAGAAGTTTCTGTCCAGTTAAGTGGATTGTTTTGAGTTTTGAGTGCTGCTCACTTATTGCTGCCAGCCTGCACTAGGGTAGAAATTGGCGTTCTAGCGAAAAGAGTTGCATCAAATTCTGGATTCTTCACCTAAAAATCCGATTTTTAATGCATAAGTGTGGTGCAAGCTTTCAGCCATTCTGCCTTTCAGCTATTCCACATTGTAGGACGATTGAAAGTGTGAACAAAGCGCCAAATCCATCCGGAACCATTCTGAAATCTCTGCATAACTTAGAATAAAGCGCCCAAATAAAGGTTTAGGAGATTCTGAGAAAGAGGTTACCCCCGTAGGGGCAAAACATCCGGCAGATAAGCTCTCAAATTAACCAGAAGGTCATTGCCCGGATGCTAAGTGCGAAGCACACGCTACGCGAACGCCCTTCCGTTGCTTTAGTAGCACATCAATTCAGGGGTTTACTGCGAATAAAGATTGATATCCCTTAAGAGCCTGTCTAAGTTTACATGCAGACTATTAGCCCTTTTAATCAAAAATTAAACCCTAAAAGTTACACAGAATCAATTTGTGGCAGACAACGGTTCTATAACTATAGGTATCCCTTGCGTTAATTTTTATACATATTAGCAATGCAGGAAGAGACGCGATCGTTGGAGCAACTTTTGCTAAAAATAGCCCGTTTAGAACAGGAAGTGACGGATCTGAAGCAGAGTAAGACTGACTTAGAAATTTTGCTGGAAACTACAGTCTCCCACGCAGACACGATCGCCGCCCTGCTCCAAGAATCCAACCAAAAACTCCAGGCGGAAGTGGCGGAACGACAGCGCACCGAAGCTGAACTGCGGGCATCGCGCGCCGACCTGCAAGTGTTGTTAATTAAAACCAACAGAGATAAAGCTGACCTGGAAATTTTGCTAGAAACCACTGCTCAGCACGGGGATCTGGTTGCGGCTCACCTGGATCATCAGAGCATTCACGATCCCCTAACCGGACTGTTTAATCGGCGGCGCTTAGAGAAGTTTCTGAAACAAGAAATTCAACGCGCTAGCCGAAATCAGCGATCGATGGGCTTAATCATGAGTGACATCGACTATCTCAAACGCTTCAACGACACCTTTGGACACGAAGCGGGGAACGTGGTTTTGCGAGAAGTGGGGCTATTTCTACGCAAAAGTGTGGGCAATTCGGATATCGCGTGTCGGTATGGAGGCGAAGAGTTCATGCTCATTTTGCCTAATGCTTCCCTGGAGGATACCCATCAGCGAGCTGAGCAACTGCGTGAAGGCGTGAAACAACTGCAACTGCAACATCTAGAGCAGCCTCTGACGACCGTTACGATGTCCCTAGGTATCGCCTGTTTTCCCCAACACGGGCGCACTGGCCCAGAAATTATCCGTGCTGCTGATGCTGCCCTTTACCAAGCAAAACGCACGGGGCGCGATCGAGTCATTGCAGCAACCTAGTGCAGCTTGGCAGAAGTTTCTGACCAGTTAGGGCGATCGTTTTGAGTTTTGAGTTTTGAGTGCTGCTCAGTTATTTCTACCAGCCTTCATTAGGAACTTTTAAGGATTGACGTAAGGAGATTTCCAGAAAAATTTATATCAGGCACCTGAAGGGCGTTCGCGTAGCGTGTGCTTTGCACTTAGCATCCGGGTCATGACTTTCTGGTCGATTCAAGGACTTGTCTGCCGGATGCTTCGCCCCTACAGGGGTAACATCTTTCTCAGAAATCTCCTTAAGGATTGGCGCAAACATAGAATAACTATCCTGTAGGGTGCATTGGGCGAATGCTGTGGCACATCACTCTAGTCAAGAATGTATTACGCCTTATCAACGATGGGTTATGCTGCCGCTAACTCGTTCTACGAATGATCCTTAGTTAACTCGTACCAAACGAATTTCCGTTCGCTGGTTACGCGCGTCTTCTGGAGATATTCCCGCTAAGGGCTGGCTAAACCCTTTGCCTTCAGCAATGATGTTGTGCTTCAAGGCGCGAGTGCGGAGATAACCGACAACAACTTGAGCGCGTTCTTGGCTAAGAGATTGGTTAAGTGCGGCTGCACCACTACGGGACGTATGGCCAATTACTCGCACGGCAACAGTTTCTGCGCTGAATTCAGCAATTTCCTGACCGATTTTGTTTAAGGTTTGTTTTCCTTCATTGGTTAATTCTGCTGATCCCGTCGCAAATTTTACTTGACCTCGAACTTGTAAGTTCCCAATATCAGGAGCGGCTTTCACTTGAGTTGCTGTGAGATTGCGTTGGGGAATCACCGCCTTATTTTTTCCAGACAGTCGATCGGCCAGTTCAGGGTTGTCAGCCCGGACGAGATCGATCAACGTTTGGGTATTGCTGGCCGCCTTGGAAATAAACTGGGGTAAGAACAAATCCTTCGCTTGGGGCACTTGGGTCATGCGCCCTGACAGCACCAATACAGCCGCTGTGGAACCAATCCGTTTCGTTAAGGTGCCATCGGTAAACCAGGACTTTGCTTCAGCCGCAGTGAAAAATTCAATGCCTTGCAGAATCGCTGCGGCATCGGCGTTAGACAGCTTGCCATCTTCAGCAATTTGCGCTTGCAGTTGGGTGGAATCTCGCACGTTGGCATCAATGCGCCGATAGTAGGCTTCCAATAACTCCGAAATTTTCTCAGGTTGAGACTGAATGAGCCGATCGCTGGCCACAAGGACATCCACGATCGCCCCTGGTGCATCGCGGCTAGAAAGCACAACTGTGTAGCCTTTTTGCCGCGCTTGAGTGACGTAAGGCTCCCAAATAATGGCTAGGGCTAAGTTCTGATTCGGCTCTTGCAGGAGCTTCCAGGCTTCAGAGGCATCTGCCACCCGATTTGATTTGAAGTCGGCTAATTTGAACGCTTCAAACTTAGTATCGAGGACTAAGGCGAGATATTCACTGGGAGTGTCTCCAGCAAAGGAAATTCCTAACTGATTGCCCTTGGCTTGTTCCTGTTGCACCAACTGGCTCAGGTCTAGCAGGGATTTCAGTTGGGGATACTTCTTGGTATTCAACACAACGGCATCAGCGCCCACAGTCCGATCGATTAAGGCAACGATCTTACCTTGGGGCTTCTGCTTCAAAAATTGATCCAGCGTGGTTACCAGTAAGTCAGCGTTTCCCTGATTCAACCGCTCCGATCGCTTAGCCTGATCAAACTCATCTTCATAGTTCAGAGTCACTCCCACCTCTTGGAGCGCTTTCTGAAAAGCGGGACTACGAAAGGTGCTGTAGCCACTAAATGTATCGCCTAAAATCGTGATCTGCTGACGATTGCCTGGCTGCGCTGGAGAAGTACTACTCGTTGGGGGCAAGTTTGGCATCAGCCCTGGTGAAACTTTGCTGAGAAGCCATAAGCCACCTACACTTAACAGCGCTGTCACAACTAGCGTCACACCCAAGACTAAATTGCCACGCTTACTCATTTGTATCCAACGAGATTATGGGTTCAGATTATGCATCATTTTGGCTTACAATGAGCAACTTGTCATGGAGTTGACTTAGGACATGGGCTGAAAACTTTGAACACATTGCCAGCTTTGAACCGATCTATTGCAGCTTGGCAGAAGTTTCTGACCAGTTAGGGGGATAGTTTTGAGTTTTGAGTTTTGCTCAGTTATTTCTACTAGCCTGCACTAGCACTGGGTCTAAAAATTATCTGCATAAAACACAAAAACAGAGGCATACAGGTACGCCTCTGTTGTCAGAACCTATTTACGTAAGACAGCGATCGGCTTGAAGTGCTGCAATAGCGATGCTCTAAAGATACTTAACCAACGTTTACTTGGTCAGTCTCAACAGATGTGGCCCCATTGACCCCTCTAGCAACCGCCACCATTTTATCCAAAATAGTTTGGGTGGGCACCTTTCCTTTCAAAACCACAGTTCCACTAGTTTGAGCGACATACAGCCCATCGATATCGTCCAACTGAGGGTCTTCATCAAATGCCAACGCCACTCGCTTGGCCAAACCGCTCTGGTCATACTCCCCATTTAGTCCTACACGCTCTGGAGGAATCGGCTCAGCAGCAACAGATTGAGAAACCGAAGTTGTAGCGCCAGATACAGCAGATAGAGTATTGGAAATCCCACTGATTGCTTGTTGAGGATTTGCTGGTTTCTCCATGCCAAAAAGTCTTTTAAGCCATCCCATAAGTATTCTCCAGACTAATTTTATACACTTTATTCAAACATGTCTGGGGAATGGAATCTATCTACCTAAAGATCTGATAATACTCATTAGCTTAGGCTTGAGAGATGGATACCTAAGACAGGATAATTGATATTCATCAGTTAGTCTTGGCGCTGCCAAGGTAAGACCCTGTAACGAAAGGTCAGCAGCGTTGGATTGAGTTGGTTTGAAGCATCTAGTTTTTCTATACGATCGCTATGAAACATACCCTTTCTGTTTTAGTTGAAGATGAAGCAGGCGTGTTAAGCCGCATTGCTGGTTTATTTGCCCGTCGTGGATTTAATATTGAAAGCCTAGCTGTGGGGCCAGCGGAGCAAATGGGCATTTCGCGGATCACGATGGTGGTCAATGGGGACGATCGCTCGATCGAGCAACTGACCAAGCAACTGTACAAACTCATCAATGTGCTAAAGGTGCAAGATGTCACCGATGTACCCTCGGTGGAGCGGGAGTTGATGCTGTTGAAGGTCAATGCGACTAGCTCGACGCGCTCTGAAGTTATTGAATTTTCCCAAATCTTTCGGGCAAGGGTCGTGGATGTGTCTGAAGATTCGCTGACCCTGGAAGTGGTTGGTGATCCCGGTAAAATGGTGGCGATCGTCCAAGTGCTGAATAAATTTGGTATCCGCGAAATTGCTCGTACCGGAAAAATTTCCCTCACCCGTGAATCGGGAGTGAACACAGAATACTTAAAGTCTCTGGAAGCCAAACTTTAGTCGTCCAACGAAAAATAGGAACGATTAGCGATTTGAGAACGTTCACAGCTACTTAAGATCGTAGATTTGATAACAGGCAACAGTTCAAATGTAGGGGCGATCGCATAGCGTGTGCTTTGTACTTAGCATTCAGTAAACTGCCGTGATTGGGTTCTAAAGCTTTCGCCCTTAGCTTGTCCGAAGGATATGCTTCGCCCTTATAAGGTTGTTTGAAAAGGTGTGAATTGTCGCCCGAACCGCCCCCCTGCCCAGAATTGGGGGCAGGGGGGTTTTATTATCCCGGAAAAGAATCTGAAAGTATTGAAAGCTGGATCGGCTTCCACGAGGCATCACTCAAATAGGAACGAATTTATAAGCCTTTCAGATTTTATCTGACGACCTTGAAACCACCCTGCCTGCCCCCAATTATGGGGGGTTTTGAAGATCAAAGTCCCCCAGAATTGGGGCCTTAAAGCCTTTCAGGCATACAAGAAAAGAGGGCGAGTACAAGGTCTCTAGGACTTTTAAAACATCCTCTTAGTAAATCTCGAACTTCTGGAATTTATTGAATTTTCGATCCTTAGGTCATTGAAATCTGCTGTAACCATTGCCACGTTTTTTGCAGCCCGTCTTCCATGGGAACCCTTGGTTGCCATCCCATTATTCGCTCGGCTCTGCTGATATCCAACACGTTTGTGGGAACATCAACTACCCGACTCGAAGCATACTCAACTTTAAAGTCTTGGCGAATGACTATACGCATCTTGTCTAGTAATAAATTAAGAGACGTGCCTTTGCCGCTGCCGATATTGAATAACTTTTCTGGTAGCCCATGAGTTTGGGCCCGATAAAGCGCTTGAATCACGTCAGAAACGTAAAGATAGTCTCTAACAGTCTCCCCATTTCCCCAAATTTTAAGGGGCTGATTCTGCATAATTTGATTCAGAAAAATTGTAATTACTCCAATCTTACCAGTGGGGTTTTGATAGGAGCCGTAGGGATTGGCAATGCGAAGAATGGTGTAATCTAGTCCATACAAATAGTGAAATAAGGACAAATACTTCTCAATCATTAATTTAGTAATGCCGTAGGAGCAGATGGGATTTGTAGGATGATCTTCTGCGATCGGAATCGATCGCGGAATCCCATAAACTGTGCCTCCCGATGACGCAAAGATCACCTTTTGAATGGATGCATCAACACAAGCTTGGAGTAGTTTAAGGGTGTTAATGACATTTGAATTAACATCATCAGTGGGGTTTTGATTGGACGTGCTGGGAATCGTGCCACTCATCAGTTGATAGACAATATCAATGTCTTTTAAAGCTGAGGCGATTAACACCTGATCTGCCAAATCACCCATCACGTAGGTCACGTTGGGAATGGGTGGGCAATAGATGTTTTGCGATCGGCTGTAAACCTTCACCTCTTGATCTTGATCCACCAAGAAACGGGTTAAATGTGAACCGATAAATCCATTGCCTCCAATAATTAGAACGCGCATAATTTGTGATGCTTTAAGAACAACTACCGCTTCTATCTAACTTTGATTTAACAGTTGAACCCTAGCGATCAACCCTCATCTTCCATGCTTTTTGCAACCGAAATCCTAGTTTTCGCAATTCCCAAAATGGCTCCCCGACTCTAGTTTGGCTAGAATTTTGTAGTTTGGGGTTGATTGACTGCTCCTGAGTCGATCGATAAACCAATGCCCTTAAATCCACAAGTTCAGCAAAGAGGATTTCTATATTCTCACTATAAAGTTGGGGGTGATTTTTGAATAATTGGGAATAGGAATAAATGTAAGTTTCTCGATTCATGGAATCCACCATCGATCGAGTTGTTTTGCGATAAAAGAAGAGTGGCTCAGGAATCCGATGCACCTGTTTTCCCAGTTCAATGATGGATAACCAGAAGTCATAATCTTCCCAACCATACTTCATCGAGATCCGGTAACCACCGATTTTTTGCCAGTCCGATCGCCGAAAAAATCCCGCACAAAAAATTACGTTATCGAGCAAAATGCTGGGGAAATGATAGGGTGGCAATCTCCACGTTCCGGTTCTGCTGCCAAAGAACTCTGCTTCAGCATAAACAATGCCTAGATCGGCGTTGGCTTGTAAGAGTGCAACTGCTTTTTCTAGATAGGTATTGCCGATTTTATCATCAGCATCTAATGGCAAAATGTATTCGCCCTGTGCCATTTGAATGCCGTTATTGCGAGCAGAGGCTAACCCTTGATTATGAGTATGAATGACAACGGTTTTTGGCTGGCAATAGTTGTTGAGAATGGCGATCGTATTTGGGTCAGTTGACCCATCGTTAACAATAATGATCTCAAAATCTTGATAGGTTTGATTTGAAACAGACTCTACAGCTTCATCAATATAATGTCCTTGATTGTAACAAGGAATAATCACTGAAACCTTTGGACACGTAGTCATAGACGTTTAAACCCTACAAATCAAGCCCTATAAACTCGCGACTTATAGAGGTCTTTGATACCAGCTTGCAACTGCACTTGGGGCAGAAACCCTAAGGCTTCAGAAGACAATGTACAATCAGCCCAAGAATCTCTAATATCGCCATTTCTCGCCTCTTTAAACGCAGGATGTATCGTGTAATCGGCTTGCTTAGAAATGATTTCTAGTAACTTCAAAATACTTGTACTAACACCTGTACCCACATTAAAAATCCGGTGATTAGATAGGGTTTGAGATGAGAGAGTTGCGGCTAACGATGTGGCTTTCGCGACATCAGTGACATGAATAAAGTCCCGACTTTGCAACCCATCTCCATACACCTGAGGAGACTGCTGTTGCTGATAGCAATTAATGAAGCGAGGGATAGCGGCTGCATAGTCAGAGTCCACGCGTTGGCGCAGACCATAGACATTGAAATATCGCAGGCAAACTGTTTCTAGCCCATAGGAGTGATAGAAACTTTCAGCAAAGGTTTCGTCCGCCAACTTACTAGCAGCGTAGGGAGACTTAGGGGCAGGCAAGGCTGCTTCTTGCAAAGGGGGTTGATTGGCATCACCGTACACAGCACAACTGGACGCAATCACAACTCGCGAAACTCCAGCTTTTAAGGCTGCCCAAAGCACATTAAGGGTGCCAGTCACGTTCACATCGTAAACCAGCAACGGATTGGTTACGGATTGAGAAACAGACGTGAGGGCTGCTAGGTGAAATACGAAATCTATGCCCTCCATTGCCAGAATGAGCGCATCTAAATCTCTAATATCTGTTTGGACTAATTGAGTATTAGCATTAATAAATGCTAAATGTGCTGGATTAGCTGATGTCAGGTTATCGCACACTGCAACTTCCACATTTTCTGTAAGAAGTTGTTCCACTAAATGCGAACCAATAAAACCTGCTCCTCCTGTAACTAATGCCTTCACGCGAATGCCTCTACTGCCTTTGGGTCAACCTATCAAATTTAAACTATTAACTTAGCTAAAAGAATCTATTAGACAAACTTGATTTTTTTAGCTGCATAGGAACACATTTTCAACAATACCAAGCCTTCTTTGACATGCTGGATATTCGATCGGCCATAGACCCTCGGCAAATATCTTACCGGAACATCTTTAATCTTCAATCCCAGCTTTGCTGCACCAAATAATAGGTCAAAATCGCCAAACGGATCGAACTCGCCGAAATAGGAACGGTTTTCTGCCAACTTCAAGTAATTAATTTTGGAAATTGCCTTGGTGCCGCATAGGGAATCTTTAATCTTAGTATTGAGCAAGTAGGACAATAACCAAGCGAAAAACCGATTCGCCATCCGGTTTAGCCAAGGCATGGCAGTGGCACTGACGGGATAAATGAGCCGACAGCCATTCGCCATTTCACAATAGCCAGAGGCGATCGCCTCAAAAAAGCAGGTTAAATCTTCTGGCTTCACGGTCAAGTCAGAGTCCAGAATAATTAATACATCCCCTGTAGATTGCTCAAACCCTTGGCGCACAGCATCACCCTTGCCCTTGCCTGCTTGCTGACAGATTTTGATATCCCATTGATCTCCGTACTGGGCTTGAATCCGTTGAATTTCCGCCCATGTCTCATCAGTAGAATGCCCTTCAATAAAGATAATTTCTGTGTGTTTCCCTAGTTTTGGCATTCGCGTAATGCAACTTTCAATATTGCCTGCTTCGTTGCGGGCAGGAATGATGACGGAGCAGGTCAACTCTCGAATATTGCGTTGGGCATCAGCGAGGTTGGGGTGAGGTCGAGCCACAATGTATTCAGTCAGACAAAGATTATTCAACCCAGGGAGGGGCGCTAAGACCTTATTAAAAAACCAAGAGATTAACGGAATCCGTTTAGGGAAGAGGAGTCTTTTACCGTGGGAAATGACTTCAAAGCCTGAGAGGTTTAGCAGGTTCTCAATGTCTTCAAAACTGAGCCAGTTGAGAAAGGGCAAGGGCATCCGTTGTTTGATTAAGATTGCTAATTTTAGAATCGGTTCCCAGGCTGGATTGTGGAAGCTCAAGACTAGCCGAGTTGAGGGTTCACAGGCTTTGTGAATGTTGTGCAACGCTTTCTGGATGTTTTGCACATAGCTCAGGGTGTTTGCTACCAAAACGTAACTAAAAACCCGATCGGGACTAAATTCTTCTACATCCTCTGCATGGAAATCCAATTCAGGAAATCGTTGACCTGCGTCTTCAATGGCAAGGCTGCTGATATCAATGCCCATGCCAGCTTTTGGTTCCACGGAATTGAGCAAGTAGCCGAGTCCTGAGCCGACTTCTAAAACACTCGATCGCGGTTGCACCAGAAACTGGCAAAGCTTTTCCAGGTCTCTATAGTAGTAGAGATTGCGGTTTCTCCATTTTTTTAATTGCTGACTGTGCATTATTTTCTGAGAAGACTATTAAAACAGGGATTGAAATTTTGGCTTAAAAGGATAAGTAGGTCGCTAACCCTTGTTTTTGAAAAGTAGAATTTTTGAGTTGTCGATCGCCGACTCCAGCTTAAACGCGGGATAACGTTGAACTTGGTCTAGCATTTGAAGGGCAACCTTATTGAACGGGTCGGGGGGCTTGGGGTACAACGTTTTGTCCAACGCGATGAAGTAATTGGGGTTTAAGGATACCAGCCGCTGCCAGGCTTTCGTTGGTTCTGTTTCGGCATAACCCAGGCTAGTGTAGTAACAGCGTAAGTTGCGAGACTCAAATTGCTTTGCTGCGAAGTAGGCGGCAGAATTCGCATTTAACCAGGGTAACTCTATTCCCACAACATTTAGCCGATTTTTGCCCGCTTCAGTACAAGTTCTTCGGGCTACTTCGTTCAAATTCTTGAAGTTTTTGGCATCTCGTTCTACAGGGTACAACCAGTAGGCAATTTGAAGATTTTTATCAGTGATCCCCAGAGCTTGCCCATCCACTGCTGCTAACTGAAGGGTGAACACTAGGGTCATGAAGCCAGTCAGAATGGGCTGATTAAGCTGATTCAGGCTCCAGGCAATGAGCAGTGCCAGGTAGGGTGCCAGGGGTAGTAAATACCTATTTTCTTGGTTGATGCTAAGGGAAAGAACTGCGATCGTGACCCCAAGGTGCAGAACAGAGACAATGGCACAGTGGTCAAAGTGGCTTAACTTGAAGTCTCGCCGCAGAAAATACTGTCCCAGTCCCACCACAAGAACCAAACTAGCCAGGATTAGCACGCCTGGAAAGAAAAAATTGCTTTGGATGGCACCTAGCCAGTAAACCACTTTGTTCGCAAAGGTGTCTTTGGTGCCGTAAAGCTCTGCCACAGCCCCTGACGAGCTTTGAGCAGCAAATTGGAGAATGGCAGACAGGTTTTTAATATACCAGGCGATCGTCCCTAAGCCTAGAATTCCGCCTAGCACTGCTGTTGCCGGGATCAACCATTTGGGGGACTCTGATGCATGGTTCTCCGGCTGCCTCAATGGAACGAAGGCATACCCTAGGGAAAGTAGCCCCGGAAATAAGCAATAGAGTGGGGAGGTGACTTTGGCAAGCATGGCAAGGGCAGTTGCAGCAAGCAATTGTACCAGAATTAACCGCCTGTTCCATCTGGGAGCGCAGCTCATAATCAATATAAACCAGGCGACAGCACAGGTCTGCATGGGTTCGACGAAATATTGATAGGACAGCGCGACAAAGAGTGGCGCTGAGGCCACAGTTAAGCCTGCAACGATCGCCGTCAGGGTTTTACCGCCAGATAGTTCTTGAACTGATTTGAAGACGAGAACTAAGGTTAATAATTGCGTTGCCAAGATGGAAAGGAGTAATCCGATATCGATGGAGCCGATCGCTGCTCCTAAGGGCACAAAGAATTGACCTAGCCAGGAAACGCCGGGTGCTTTGGTGCCAAAGGCTCCCACCATTGCTCCGGCCCAATCTAAGGGAGAACTGATGAGCTTGTAGAACAGTTCCACAGACACTTGTCCGTACCAAGCTTGATCCCAGGGCCAGACCCTCTGATCGAGCATTACCCAAATCAGGCTGGGTACGATCGCTAATGTTAAAGCGAGGTACGGCAGTAGACTAACCAGCCTCACCTTACTTGTAGGATTCATCACAGGCGTGCAATTGTAGTCTTTCAGACGGAGAGTAGTAGGAGTCCTGAAAAGAAAGGAGAGCAACTGATAAAATGCCTCGTTACCCGATGCGCTCAGTGACGCTGCTAAAGCGTGATACAAGTTTGTTCAGTAACAGCGCAAGTGATCGCCAAGCTCCAATATCCTTGGAAAATCGAAATGCTACTGCCAAGGCATCTTTCCAGAGTCTCAGAGATATTAAGTCCTTTACAGTCCCTTTAGCAACCTGAGTCAGAAAATAAGTCTGATCCATTTGCTTCAGCATCGTTGTAGCCCGCTCCTTTAGCTCTTCTAATGGACTCGCTTCGTCTTCAAATGCTGCTAACGCCAGATATACATAGAACAATTGCTCCCACTTCCGGCTGAGGGTCATGCCTGTAACGGAGAATCGATATCGGAGGAGCGGCACTGGGACATTTGCCAGAATGTGTACCTTGCTCACTCTGAGCCAAAGATCGTAGTCCTCAGCATTTTTAAACTGCGATCGATAGCCCCCTAATTCCAGAATTTCTTTGCGCCGTAGCATCACTGAGGGATGGTACATGCAGTTGTATTTTGTCAACACAGCTTTGATGTCTGCTGGAGCGATCGGCAACTCAATGAGGCGATCGAACTCTGGTTTGGCACCCATGTGGTAGACAAAACTGCCTAAAACCATGACATCGGGATTGGCGTTTAGGTAGTCAAATTGCACCCTCAACCGATTGGGTAACGATTCATCATCCTGATCCATCCGGGCTACAAAATCATAGGTTGCTAGCTGTAGCCCTTCGTTTAAGGTGTTAGCAAGTCCGACGTTTTGCGAGTGGAAAATTGCTTTGATGCGTGGGTCTTGAGCCGCATAGTTGCGAATTGTTTGTGCTGATGAATCTGTGGAGGCATCATCAATAATTAGCAATTCAAATGCTGCTAAATCCTGATTGAGAATAGATTCTATGGCTTGGGCAAGAGGGAACCCTGCGTTGTAGACCGGAAGTAAAACAGAGACCACCATGAAATTAAGCCTTACCTCAGTGTGAGTGATTTGATGGTCTGTCAGTCTTCACTTGCGTTGTTCGCTTAACCACATTTCCAGGTTCGCGATCGTGCTGAAGTCTAACAGCGCTTCTCCTAGGGTTTCCAATTGTTCCAGGGATAAGGCTGCAACTTGCGATCGAACATCCACCGACAGTTCCCCGACTCGCCGTGTCAGCAAACGGAGGATGAGCGATCGGGCTTCCTGCTGAAGTCCTTGCTCCATGCCCCGCTCCATGCCCCGCTCCATGCCCCGCTGAAGTCCCTGCTCCATGCCCCGCTGAAGTCCCTGCTCCACGCCCCGCTGAAGTCCCTGCTCTACTCCCTCCTGTTTCGTTTTCCGTTCCCACTCCAAATATGCCTGGGATAGTGCCATCACAATTCGCCTCTCTTCGTCGTTAATCGTTTCGGTGATTTCTAGTCTAATCTGCCAACTGACTAATAAGTCAAGGGCACTACTGCGCTTTGGGTTAGCTGTTGGTAGCGCTAGTAGCTCAGCAATCGCCTGCTCTTGAGTTACACCTTTGCCCAGCAACCTCAACCACAGGGTGTCCTCAGTAGTTGGGAGTTCATTGAGGGCAACGATCGCACTCCGAAGTCCCTTGGCAATAAAATAAATGCCCTCTCCCCATTCTGGTTGCAATTGTCCAGAAAACTCACTCAAAAGCCGATCGGGGGCTGAGGTGGTGAGAATCCACAATCTGGGGAGGTCAGCGTCAGGAAGGGTGTGTTCAGCACGGCGGCGGCATTCGGCATGGAGGAGGAAAAGTTTGAGCAGGCAGCCCCGAACTTCGCTGTTGTCAGGCGGGTCTCGAAATGGCTCAAACAGGCAAGCCGTTTCGCCCAATCGGGCTAGAAGCCCCAATTCCAACGGGTCAAGGGGACTTTGGGGTTGGAAGAATACATCAACTTTGCGAGCTTCGCCAGGGATGTTGCGATCGAGGGTGACAGTGCCAAAGGGAGTCAGGAGAGTCTCGAACAGTTGCTTGGAGAATTGGTCGAAGGGGCGAATGGACATGGGCAAAAGATCTCTGCACTTTTCAGATAGCCTCAGGTTAGGGGCAAGTTTCTTAGTGGCAAGTTTCTACTCGCACTGCTCCCTTAACCACATTTCTAGATCTGCAATTCTCTGTTAGAGAGGCTACGCCAACGTGCTGAAGTCTAACAGCGCTTCTCCTAAGGTTTCCAATTGTTCCACAGATAAGGCTGCAACTTGCGATCGAATTTTCACTGACAGTTCACCAACTCGTCGGGTCAGCAAACATAGGATAAGCGATCGGGCTTCCTGAGGTACCTTCGGCTAATTGGTCGGCAATCGCCATGGCTCTAGTGCAGCTTGGCAGAAGTTTCTGACCAGTTAGGGGGATAATTCTGAGTCTTGAGTTTTGAGTGCTGCTCAGTTATTTCTACCAGCCTGCACTAGCGTTTTATCTCTGCTATGAATCATTAGGGTCATCCCCCAAGAGTTTTATAATAGTAGAGTTGTGCCTGCCCTAAATTTCTCCGCTCCATCGGTTTTCAACGCTCATTAGTAGGCAACGGGCGCATCAAATCAATTTACTCTGCTGCATTTTCTGGATCTAAGTATGTCTGGTAAAACGTTAACTGGGTTAATTTCTTTAGCCATCGCTCCGGCTCAAGTCCTGCGAGGCAGTGGGATATTAGTCTCAGCGGTCGCACGAATTGCCCGACTGGGACAGCGGCCGCTCTTGGTTGGGGGACACGGCTTAACCTTAGTAGAAGGGCTGCGATCGGTGCAAGCACAACTGGATCTAGCTGAAGCACCCTACGGCGGGGAGTGTACCGAGGCAGGACTTGCCGCTCTCCACCAAGCAGTTACTCAGCATAGTGCCGATGTGATTATTGGAGTGGGTGGGGGCAAAGCGCTGGATACGGCCAAGTTACTGGCCCATCAGTGTCGCTTGCCCGTAGTGACGGTGCCCACCTCGGCGGCAACCTGTGCAGCGTGGACAGCGTTATCCAATGTGTATTCCGAGTCGGGCGCATTTCTCTACGATGTGGCGCTAGATCACTGCCCAGAGTTATTGGTGCTGGACTATGACCTAATTCAAACCGCACCCCAACGAACTCTGGTGGCGGGTATTGGGGATGCGATCGCCAAATGGTACGAAGCCTCCGTCAGTAGCGGTCACTCAGAACAGACGTTGATGATTGCCGCTGTGCAGCAGGCACGGGTGTTACGAGATATTTTGTTTCAAAAGTCTGCTTCAGCCCTGCAAGCACCGGGCAGCAGCGGGTGGCGAGATGTGGTAGATGCCACTGTATTGCTGGCGGGGGTAATTGGCGGCTTAGGCGGGGCCCAATGTCGCACGGTGGCAGCCCATGCGGTTCATAATGGGTTAACTCACTTACTCGCCAGCCACGGCACGTTGCATGGAGAAAAAGTCGCCTACGGTATTTTGGTGCAGCTGCGGTTAGAGGAAATGCTGCAAGGGAGCCAATTGGCCGCTACTGCCCGCCAACAACTCCTGAAGTTTTACGCTGAGCTTGGGTTGCCCCAAACCTTGGGAAATTTGGGACTGTCGCAGATCACCCTAGCAGAGTTGGAACAGGCGGCGATCGTGGCCTGTGCCCCTCAGTCTGACATTCATCGCCTGCCGTTTGCGGTTGTCCCTGAGCAACTGATGGCGGCGATGGTTTCCACCACAACTCCCAATCCAGAAATAAGGCGGCGGGGAGAAGGGGAAAAAGCTGGAGACCCTTACGCGCCCTTCATGCTGGGTAATGAGGTGACAGAATGACGCTGAGTTGGATCACGCCGGCCGATCGCGTAAAAATGTTGCCGCCCTATGTGTTTGCGCGGCTGGACGAGTTGAAGGCGCGGGCCCGGGAGCAGGGCTTAGATTTGATTGATTTGGGAATGGGCAACCCCGATGGCCCTACGCCTCAACCTGTGGTGGATGCCGCGATCGAAGCCCTGAAAAATCCGGCGAACCACGGCTATCCTCCCTTTGAGGGCACCGCCAGCTTTCGCCGGGCGATTACCCAGTGGTATCACCGGCGCTACGATGTGGAGCTTGACTCTGAGAGTGAAGCTTTGCCGCTGTTGGGTTCCAAGGAGGGACTGACCCATCTGGCGATCGCCTTCATCAACCCTGGAGATTTGGTGTTGGTGCCCAGTCCGGCTTACCCGGCGCACTTTCGCGGGCCGCTAATTGCGGGGGGCAAGGTGCATAGCCTGATGCTGAAGCCAGAGAATGACTGGTTGATTGACTTGGGAGCGATCCCAGATTCGATCGCGCAGCAAGCAAAAATCATGTACTTCAACTATCCCAGCAATCCCACCGCCGCCACTGCCCCCCGTGAGTTCTTTGAAGATGTGGTTGCCTTTGCCCACAAGCACGAAATTTTGCTTGTCCATGACCTTTGCTACGCGGAATTGGCCTTCGATGGCTACCAGCCGACGAGCTTGCTAGAAATCCCTGGAGCCAAGGAAATCAGCGTTGAGTTCCACACATTGTCCAAAACCTACAATATGGCGGGTTGGCGAGTTGGCTTCGTCGTCGGCAATCGCCATGTGATCCAGGGACTCCGCACCCTCAAAACCAATCTCGATTACGGCATTTTTGCGGCTTTGCAATCGGCGGCGGAAACTGCGCTTCAGTTACCCGATGTATACTTGCATGAGGTGCAAAATCGCTACCGGACACGTCGGGATTTTCTGATTCAGGGCTTGGCGGAGTTGGGCTGGACGGTGCCTAAACCCCGTGCCACAATGTATCTCTGGGTTCCTTGCCCCCCCGGAATTGGCTCGACAGATTTCGCCCTCTCGGTGTTGCAGCAGACTGGGGTGGTGGTCACTCCCGGCAATGCCTTTGGAGCAGCGGGAGAAGGCTATGTGCGAATTAGCCTCATCGCTGATTGCGATCGGCTCGGTGAAGCCCTGCGCCGCTTGAAGCAAGCCAATATCTGCTATCTGCCTGCGAAATAAGGGGGACTGCCCGATCGCCCCAAACTCTTGCATAGATTTCAACTAATCTCTCGATCGGCCTTGAATGTAATCCGCAACGAGGTGTCTCAACTCCACTAATCCTGCTGTCATCTGGTTAAGTTGCTCCTGAGTGAACTCATACCGCTCCCTAAACTGCTCTCGAGACAATCTGAACTCTTCCTGTAACGATTTGAATTGTTCCTGAGTCGATCCGTATTGCTCTTGATTGAGTCGTACCAGATCTCGGATTTCTGCCATTTCCTGCTCATGGCGCACCAGTGCTTGCTGATGTACGGTGACGATTTGGGTCAATTCTTCGGAGGTCATCTCGTTAGCCCAGATTTTTCATGCTATTTAACCATATTTCAGGGCAAAAGCTATCAGGTTTTTGCCCGATCGCGTGCGGCAAAAACTCCGATTCTATTTGGGAGGATGCAGGATATGAGAAACCAGGGTTCTGTCAAGAACTACTGCCATTCCCACCAATTTTCGCAGAACCCCGGTTTCTAGCCTGAGACCGATCCTTCATTTTTGACAATTGTAAGGAGGGCAGTTTGCTGGGGTTTGGGGTCAAGGTAGACTAGGGCGAACGGTTACCATTTCCCTTAGTCTAACGACATCCCAGGTATGCCTTTTACTTAGGATCAGGAGTTGAATAAGTTGTAAAAGTTCGAGACTTGGCAAGGGCGAAGCATTCGGGCAAACACCTTTGAAACTCAGTCATATCCTTTTGCCGAATGCTTCGCCCCTACAGTGGGACTGTTGCATATTATTTAATCCGCAATCCTTCAATGGTTTCCAGGTATACCTATGTATCGGAAATATCCTGATTGCTTATATGAGGTCTGAAGATTTATGGATCATGTTTTGTCAAGCATTCTACAGCCCCTGGGAGTTATGACATTCTCTCCCAATGTGGTGATGGCTGAGTTGAATTTAACCTTTTTGCAGGCATTGGGGTTGAGTAGTTTAGGTCCCATTGTTATCAACTTGATTGGATCGATCGCTATTCTCCTAGTGGGCTGGATTGTGGCCGCCTTAGCTGCCAAAGTCATTCGGAGCTTACTAGTACGCACAGACCTCGATACTCGGTTGGCAGGGATGGTTGCTGGACAACCAGGCATTGGACGGTTAAACATTGACAACCTGGGTGCTGGGATCGTGTTTTGGATCATTCTGATCTTGGCAGTGGTTGCGGCGCTCAATGTGTTGAATCTAACAACCGTTTCCCAACCTCTAAACAATTTTCTGAATCAGATCTTTGTCTTTCTACCCAAGCTGGGTGCTGCTGCACTTTTGATCGTTGTTGCCTGGGTATTAGCAACGCTGGCACGGGCGATCGCCATTCGCACGGCTCAGTCTTTTGGGTTAGATGAGCGGCTGACTTCCGTTCAAACACCTCCAACTGACACGACTGATCCGACTGGGGCAACTGAGACAATTGGAACGGCTGGAACGGCTGGGACGACTGCAACAACTGAGAGCAGCCCCCCACCCACTCCCTTTTTGCTGAGTCACACCTTGGGCGATGTCCTGTATTGGTTCATTTTTCTATTCTTCCTACCCTTAGTGTTGGGAGTCTTGGATCTCCAAGGGCCCCTGCAACCCGTGCAAAACCTGTTGAATGAAATTTTGGCGGCTCTACCCAAAATTCTGAAGGCGGTGTTGATTGGGGTCGTTGGGTGGTTCATCGCCCGCATTGTGCGGCAGATTGTGACGAATTTACTAGCAGCAACGGGTCTCGATCGGACAGGCGCTCAGGTGGGGTTAAGCTCTGCACGGGGGGGACGATCGCTCTCCTGGCTGGTTGGCACCGTTGTATATGTATTGATTTTGATTCCAACTGGGACGGCTGCCCTAGATGCACTCCAGATTCCGGCGATCTCCCAGCCCGCCACCTCCATGCTGAATCAGATCCTCAATGTTCTGCCTCAGATCTTTACAGCAGGAGTGGTATTAGTTGTTGCCTACTTCATTGGCAAGTTTCTGGCAGATTTGGTTACCAATATTCTGGTTGGAATTGGCTTCAACAACATCCTTTATTGGATTGGCATTCAACGGGAGCCTTATGTCACTCCATCTCCGACACCCGTTGGGGAACCCAGAATCACCCGTAGCCCCTCGGAGATCGTGGGGGTTGTGGTGTTAGTGGGGATCATGTTGTTCGCTACGGTTGCTGCCACCAATATCCTGAATATTCCAGCCTTGACTGTGATTGTGACTGAACTGCTGGCGATCTTTGGCAGAATTCTGGTGGGTTTAGTCATTTTTGCTACGGGGCTATATCTGGCAAATCTGGCATTTAACCTGATTGCCAGTTCTGGAGATAGTCAGTCTCGCTTGCTGGGTCAAACTGCCCGCATCGCCATTATTGCCCTTGTTGCAGCCATGGCATTGCAGCAAATTGGCATTGCTCCCAACATTGTGAATCTAGCGTTTGGTTTGCTACTTGGGTCTGTGGCAGTTGCGATCGCCGTAGCCTTTGGTTTAGGTGGGCGCGATGTTGCGGCTGAACAACTGCGAGAATGGCTAGCTGCGTTTAAGCGGAGAGATTGAGCTAGGGGGAGGGGGTGCATCTAACCGTTGGAAAACCTCAGGAAACTGCGTCCCACGATGCCGGTATCATCAACAACAAAACCTCATGGATTTTGGCAACCCTCCCCCAACTTCCAGATGCGCCCTCCACTGCCTTATCATTACCAACATCTCTACCTGAATGTTATTGGCAAGGGAAGGATATTTTTGCAAGTGTTTGAATTGTTTGTGAGTTGTATGAGTTCTACTAAAACGTTCAAAAGGTAGAGGTTATTTTGATCACCTTTTGGGATCATTTGATTAAAGGTGAACGCAATCCAAGCTGAGATTCGATCGAAACTTGACGAGGATGGAACCCAACTTCAGACGTTCAACATACTTGACTAGAGGAATCATCATGAGTATTGCGATTGACAACTTCACCAAAAAGCTCCATGACAACTTGGAAGCTGTTGAAGATCGGGCGAAGTCTCTAGGGGAGAGCGTGCGATCGGCATCGAAAAAAACTCAAGCTGAAATTCAATCGAAACTTGATGAAGTGAAGACGAATCTAGACACCAAGAAGCAAGAATTTGATGAATATCGAGCCACACTCAAAACTCAATTTGAGGCAAAAGAGTCTGAGGTGAAGTCGCACGTTGAGGAATGGAAAGCCAATCGCGAAGTCAAGAAGCTGGAACAGCGAGCCGATCAAGCTGAGACCCACGCTAATACAGCAACTTTGGTAGCCATGATGATGATGGAAGAAGCGGAAGAGGCAACTCTAGCAGCGATCGCCGCCAGGCTAGATGCAGAGACAGCGAAGGCGAACTAGGACACGGGTGAAGGCAAGATCGGTTTGTGGATGGTAGTGATCATAGCTATAGTCTTTGTCCTTTATTTACTAGTAGTCTGTCAATCATTAATTGACGGGTAGCTGAAAGCTGGGAGGTTAGTTGGAGTTAAATTTTGAGGGGTCGAAGACCCCTCAAAATTTTCTTGACAGAACACTGAGGATGATTTGCAAGAAACAGCGCCATCATTCGCACCTTCTCAGATATCCTCTCAGACAGCGATCGACAGTGCGACTTGATGGCTGATCTTGTCAATCATCTGCTTCGCCTGACTCACATCCTCGTCGCTACCTGTCACTAAGATGATGAAGTTGCCCGCTTGAATTTGAGTTTCGTACTTCAGCACCTCGTGCGTTGGAATCCCCAGTCCTCCCAACGCACCTGCCAATCCTCCTATGGCAGCAGCACCAGCACCCCCCACCAACATCCCTTCCAGCCAACCCGCCAATACTCCAACAATAGGCCCCGCAATCACGATCGTCCCCATGCCAGGGACAAATACCACTCCTGCCCCTGCTAAAATACCAAACAAGCCGCCAAAGAAGCTTCCCCAGTAGCCCCCTCCGGCGGCTCCAGCTTTGGCGGTATCTTTCCAACTAAAAAATCCACGCACATGTTCGGTAGTTTGGTAATCTTTGCCAATGATTGACAGCTTCTGCATATCGAAGCCTGTTTTTTGCAACTCCAAAACCACCTGTTCTGCTTCCCTGTGCGAAGGGAAATGAGCGACAACTGTGTGTGTATGTGCCATGATTTTACCCATGAGTTTATTCACGAGTTTGTTTATGAGTCTTCTTGGCTTGAGCGCTATAGGACATCGTGCAGCACTCAAGTCTGCTTCATTGAGAAAGATCATCGTTTCTGCGCCAACCCTGCCGCAGCTAGGTTCTGGCCCCAGCGCCATCTCAACGAGATAGATCCAGCCTCCAGATTTAGATTGGCAGTTTCGCACAATACCTTTTCCACCAAAGAATCTCACGCGCTGAGATGGCAAAAACTGGGCGCTCTCATCAAGATTGGAGTCATCAGTAAAATTCTGCCGATTCATTTGATTCATACCCATTAGTTCTCCAAAAAGCTTGCCTTAATTAGGAGAGGTAGAGAGAACATCCTGCGTCTTACCGTCTTCCCGCGTATCTTACTTTCCCGCAGCCGTTTCAGCGTCTAGCCTAGTGGCGATCGAGGTCAGGGTTGCTTCTTCGGCTTCTTCCATCATCATCACGGCTACGGAGGTTGCTGTGTTGGCGTGGTCTTCAGCTTGACTAGCGCGATGTTCGAGCTTCTTGACTTCACGATTGGTTTTCCATTCCTCAACGTGCGACTTCACCTCAGACTCTTTTGCCTCAAACTGAGTGTTGAGCTTCGCCCGATATTCATCAAATTCTTGCTTCTTAGCTTCTAGGTTTGTCTTCGCTTCATCAAGTTTCGTTTGAATTTCAACTTGAGTTTTCTTCGATGCCGATCGAACGCTCTCCCTCAAGGATTTTGCCCGATCCTCAACGGCTTCTAAGTTGTCATGAAGCTTTTTGGTGAAGTTGTCGATCGCAATACTCATGATAGTGTCTATAGTGAAGTATGTTGAGCTTTTGAAGCTGGGTGCTGTCCTCGGCAAGTTTCGATCGAATCTCAGCTTAGATTGCTTCCACCTTTGACTGCATAGTTGCAGACGTGGTTCAAGATCACCTCTACCTTTTGAGCGTTTTAGTAGAACTTATACAACTCACACAGATAATTCAAACACTTGCGAAAACATCCTGTTGGTTCTGCGCTTTTGCCCATTGGATTACATCAGCTATATCCATATTTCTTGATGAGCCAGGTTTTGACAAATTGAGTCAGGACGCAGTAGCAAGTGAGGATCGCAGCTAACCAGACAAAATAAACAGCGGGTAAGGGAACGAATCCTATCTATGCCATCTTTAAGTTGGTAAAGCTTATTGCATAGACACTTTGCTTGATCTTAACGATGAATATTTCACTCACATTATCTCCATCAATTGATAGATTTTGCGATCGTAGCGATTGTGTTAACGTATCTGAATCTTTCATGCCTTTCTGGCAAAATGTAAGTCTTTCAAGTCGCTTGTTTTAAATCAGGCTTAAGGAGCTAAAGGTATCTCCAATGAACGCATTTTCAACGCTTCAATCAACATTAGCTTGGTGGGTAGAAGTCTCGCTTTCTGCTACCCACCATACTTATCACCTTGGCCCATTCAAGAGTCGGGAAGAGGCAAAACTCTCTAGAGGCGCTCATGTAGACGTTTTATATCACCAGAAAGCAACAGATATTGTTGCCTTGCTTAAGCAGCGTTAGCCTCACAAGTTTTTCATGGAAAGCCACCATAATCACATCGTAATAACTATGCTAGACATCGACGAAATGAACACAAAAGAGATGCATGATCTCTTAAAAAAAGTAGGACATGGTCACTTAGGTTGTGCCCTTGAAGGACATCCTTATGTTATGCCCATGCATTATTATTTCGATGAGCCAGACCTCTACATCTTCACGACAGTGGGAATGAAAACCAAGTATATGGACGTAAATCCAGAAGTCTGTTTGCAGGTTGAAGAAGTCCATGATCTAGAGCATTGGCGCAGTGTGACTGTCATGGGTCAAGCCGAACATATCACAGAGCAGCAAGAGATCGATCGCGTCATGCAATTTGTCAAAACGCAAAATCCAACGCTTTCGCCTGCGATTAATCGCACCTGGATTGATGCTTGGGGACGTGCAGAGGTCATGGCGCTCTACCGTATTCATCCCAGTGAGATGACTGGACGAACGACTGATGGAGTCAGCAGTCAGTGAAAATCGATCGGATCGCTGCGGTAACTGTATCACCGCAAACTCCTGAGCAGTAATTCGTTGATCTGCTATGGCACCTCATTTCTGGCTGAACCTCCCTGAAATAGCTATAAAGCCTTCCGTTTAATTACCCTGAGTAAGGTCTGGCAGATGCCAACTCGACGGCAAGTTATTTTAGCCATTGCTGCCCTGACAGGTGGGACAGCCGCTTATGCAGCCGGATCATTTCAGCGATCGGCTAACCGATATAACGAGGCAGTGCGAAACACCTGGTGACATACCACAGGACATCCGCCAACCGAGTTGTTAGCCGTCAATCATGAACTGGTGCGCTACGCCACCCACGCGGCATCCAGCCACAATACTCAATGCTGGAAATTTGGGATTGAGGGTCAGAGAATCTCAATCTTGCCGGATTGGTCACGCCGCTGCCCTGCTGTTGATCCGGATAACCATCACATGTTTGTGAGTTTGGGCTGTGCCACCGAGAATCTAATCCAGGCAGCGCAGGCTTTTGGTAAGCATGGGGAAGTCAGTTTTGATGCGGCGATCGCAGACAGCGTAAAAATAACCTTAGAACCCTCAAAAGCGGTTACCTCTCAACTTTTCAATACCATTCCACAACGGCAATGTACCAGAGCCGAATATGACAGCAGAAAAGTCAGTAACGAGGACTTGAAATCTTTGGAATCGGCAGGAAGTGGTAATGGAGTTCATCTGTTAATGCTGACTGAACCAGCAAAAGTCGAGAAGGTTCTTGAGTATGTTGTTCAAGGCAATACGGCACAGATGTCCGATCGCCCCTTCGTTGATGAACTCGAAGCCTGGATTCGCTTTGGGTATGACGAAGTGGTGAGCAAAGGTGATGGATTATTTTCAGGTTCGACTGGAAATCCAGTTATTCCCCGCTGGTTGGGAACAAAGATGTTTAATTTGTTTTTTAGTGCCAAAAAACGAGAATGACAAATATACCAAACAAATTCGCAGTTCGGCGGGTATAGCCGTATTTGTATCTGAGCAGAATGATAAAGAGCATTGGGCTGAAACAGGGCGATGTTATGAACGTTTCGCCTTGCAAGCAACTGCCTTGGGTATCAAAAATGCCTTTCTGAATCAACCAGTGGAAGTTTCGGCATTGCGTCCACAGTTTGCTGCTGCTCTTGGAATCGGAGATCGCCGTCCAGATCTGGTTATTCGGTTTGGATATGGAACTGAAACGCCCCGATCGCTGAGACGACCGCTCGATCAAGTGATCGTTGCCTGAATTCTTATCGATAAACCGTATTCTTTTGGAGAAGTGCAGAGGTTTTATAATCCAGGCAACCGATCGCAGCTTCAGTGAGAGCATTGTAGGGATGAAGCGCACATTTCAGATTGTATTCATCGGTAAAAAAGGCGCAGTTGCTGCACGAAATTTGATGTAATCGCCGAAGATGTGCCCATCCTTGTCGCCAAGCACTCCAGAGAGACCCTAAGAAACTCAGTAAAATTAGCCCAATACAAACCAGAAAAATAACTTTTACAATTGGTGAGACGACCTAAAATAAAGTTGCGATTATAGTACGACATGAGAAGAGAGATTAATTGAATGAATGTGATCGCGTTGATCTACAAACTGGTGTTAGCGAGGTCAACTTATTTTTTAAAGCACTTGGACTGGGAGCAATTCTGTAGCGCCGCTAGATTGAGGTTGCTCCAGGCTAGACCCATATAGATCAGCAAATCGCTCAAACAGTTGCATAGTGTGATGAGAGCCTTGATCGACCTTGCTTGAACGGTGAATCTTGCCCTTGGCTAGTCTGTGGAGATAGGGCAGATCTTCTAGCAAGGTTAAGCTGGACGCAAGATGCAAAATAATCTGTAGGAGCAGCTTGGGAAATATGACATTACTATAAATATCGATAAACAACTTATGGTCATTGTTGCTCAATGGCAAAATGTTGAATATCACCGTAATATTCTTATTGCCGTAGATCGGAATACTTAGTTCAACAGTGTAAGGAGTATGCAGAGTTAACTCGACTTCAACGATCGGTTGTCTCCAAATTCTAAGCAAATTGAGTGGTGACTCTAAGACTGTCTGAAACCTAATGGCTCCACCGATCGCGGTTTTTTCAAATTGACTCACATCAACGATCTTTAACCCATTAAGACTAAAGCTGTGAATCGATTCTAGATGCTTTAGATTTAGCAGATGGTAGATTTGGCAAAGATAAGGAATCGGTAAAAGATACTCTTGGCTAATTAGGTGATATTTTTCTAACTGGAGCATTCTGATTCCAGTTTTGTGTAGATATGCTTCGTGTGGCGGAGTCAGTGAATTGAGGGTGTAAAATTTGAGGGTATTAATGTCCTCGGCATGCAAGTGTTCAAACTCTAGACTTGCTTCTGGTTTAAGCAAAATCCAACCAGTCAATAGTAGGGAAGCTGTCAATAAGTGGACTAACTCGATCGCTGACAAGCTACCATCTACCAAAAACTCAAAGCTCTGGTTGATGATGTTAAACAACCAGTAAAGGATACCGAAGCTCCAAATTCGGTTTCGGAATTTGATGGTGGGGACAGAAGCTTTGATCGACGGATAAGCATTCGTGCTTTCACGATCATCATTGTGATACGTTTCGGTAGTCATGGGATGTCGATGGTTTATGGGAAAAGCCCTGACTACAGGTTATGCAGCGGCATCCAAGTAGCGGATATGACGATCTACGAACCCACGATCACCAAATCCTATTTGAAAAAGTACAGAAACTATGATGTCAGCACCAGTTGGACGGTGGCATTCTGCAAGCTAGGACGTTTCACCACTGCCAGCGTTTGATTCACGGCATAACTCTGATTAATGGAGTTAATCAAGGCAGCCATATTGTGCTTTTTAGCGACACCCCAAAGGTCGGCAATGAGATTAAATGAACCGTCCGCGTTCCGAGACCAGCCCAGGTCGTAGTCACCCTCAAGCACTGCAACCACATCAGCCCGAATTCGTTGGCAACCAGAGCCACGCACCTCGGCATTAGTCTGAATGACCAGACCCAGATTACGGAGAGAGGATTTCAGAATTTCAATATCAGTCAGTTTGCTACGCAGAGTATTG